>JGI24700J35501_10930104_pt1 | contig 11429 bp, 11 predicted proteins | sample TergutTh196P1_FD_35501 | JGI IMG/M metagenome (IMG submission 35501) | reverse complement strand
GGCTCTGCCCCACACCCCGCTGGGCTCTGCCCAGACCCGCAAGGGGCTCTGCCCCTTGACCCCGCTGGGGGCGCGCCCCCAGACCCGCTCGTTTGTTTTTTTATGGCTCTCGTTTTTCCCGACTATTTCAGGTTTTTTATAGTTTTGGGAAGAACCCGTCTGGTTGCTTCACTGATTTTTCGTAGGGGCGGATATTATCCGCCCGTAATTTTGACGGTTTGACTATTTTGACGTTTGGCGATTGTAGCGGTTTGACGATTGCACGATTGCGATTGCGGACAGGCGATTGGGGCGATTGTGATTGCACGGCACGGGCGGATTCTATCCGCCCCTACGGCTACTCAAAAAAAATAATACGCCGCCAAACCCCCATTTTTGCGGTGTTTTCGCATTTTGAAAAAATTTTTCAAAATTTTTTTCAAAAAAGGTTGACACGATAAAAAAGTTGTAGTATGATAATAAAGTAGAGTGCCCGGATAGCTCAGTTGGTAGAGCAGAGGACTGAAAATCCTCGTGTGGGCGGTTCGATTCCGTCTCCGGGCATTTTATGTGCAGACTTTTAACGATTTTTAGGTGTTTCTGGCGTATAAAGGGGTGTGATTGTGGCGTTTATACATAAAAAAGCATTACCCACCCCCGAAGAAATTATAGATAAAATGCCTTTGTCGCCATATTCAAAAGAGATAAAGGAGCAGAGAGCCTCGATGCTTAAAGCGATAATAGAGGGCGAATCGCCGCTATTTCTATTGATAATCGGGCCGTGTTCCGCTGACGATGAAGATTCTGTTTTGGAGTACACCCTAAAGTTAGCCGAAATGCAGGACAGGGTAAAGGATAAGCTATTCATAGTCCCTCGTGTATACACAAGTAAGCCTCGCACGGTGGGGTTGGGATATATGGGTATGTTGCACCAACCAAACCCCGTACTGGAATCCGATATGTTAGCGGGTATAGAGGCGATTCGCCGTCTGCATATACGTTGTCTATCGGAAACAGGCTTGACTGTGGCTGATGAAATGTTATACCCCGATAATTTGCTGTATTGCATTGATTTATTGGGCTATGTGGCGGTGGGGGCAAGATCGGTGGAAAATCAACAACATCGCCTAGTCGCCAGCGGGATAGACTTGCCTGTTGGATTTAAAAACCCGATAAGCGGTGCTTTGTCAACAATGTTTAACGCCGTTCAAACGGCACAAATGCCGCATACGTTTATTTTTAGAAACAACGAAGTGCAAACTTGCGGCAACAGCCTAACACACGCCATATTGCGCGGCTCGGTCAACAGACAGGGTCAGGATATGCCAAATTACCATTTCGAGGAATTGGCTCGGGCAGTGCGGCTTTATGAAGATAGAGCTTTGCGAAACCCTGCTATAATAGTAGATACCAATCATTCCAACAGTGCCAAACGATACGATGAGCAGCCACGCATTGCAAAGGACGTACTAAACAGCAGAAACCACAATAAAGCCATAAAAAAAGCAGTCCGTGGGCTTATGATAGAGAGTTACTTAGAAGAGGGAAGTCAAGAAATAGCGAGCGTTTCATATAGGCGAGGGAAGTCTATTACCGACCCTTGTATGGGTTGGGCTGCTACAGAGACCTTGATTTATCACATAGCTGAAAATGTTTGAATATTATGATTTATAAAAATGAACTAACCTTGGATTTTTATGACACAAACGCACGCAATGAAGTTACGCTTACGGCGTTGCTTAAACGTATAAATCTTGCGGCGGGGGCAAATGCTCTTGAGATTGGTGTGAGTATGCAGGATACTCTCCAATGGGGGCTTACTTTTGTGTTGGAACGATTTGCCGTTACTATATTTGAGTATCCTCAATATATGCAAACGGCAACCATACGAACATGGCCTGCTGAAATAGCCAGGGGTGTCTTTAGGCGTAATGGCGATATGTGGCATAAAGACAAAAAGATAGCGGAATGGACTGCATTATGGGTACTTATAGACATTAACGAACGTAAGGTAAAACGCCCAAAGGCTTTGCCCATTACTCTACCCGCCTATGGATTGCTAGATGTGTCAACCGAAACGACAAAGATTGTAGTTCCCGTTGAAGCCTCTATAATTGCATCGTACAGCCATATTGTGCGATTTAGCGATTTGGATGCAAACAATCACATGAACAGTGCCATATACGGGGATTTAATATCCAATCTTTTGGAGACTGCACATATAAACTCCGCAGGTTATAGGTTCGTAAACTTGAACTATTTCAACGAGGCAAAATTAAACGATGAGATTAAGGTGGAATGTAGGCAACTCAAAAACACCCTATACATCAGCGGAAACACCGAAAAATATCAGGTTTTTGCCGCTTTGTTGGAGTTTCCAAATTTATAAATGGGGTTAGCAAACAAGTTGAACTTTTAAAAAATGCGGGTCTGGGGGCGCACCCCCAGCGGGGTGTGGGGCAGAGCCCCACGGTTTTTTAATACTTGCTGCGTATAACTTCGATTTGGTAGCCGTCTGGATCTGTTATAAAGTAGTATGACGGCGGAGTTCCAGGCAAGCCGCTTAAATCTGTTACTTTGAATCCCTTGTCCTTGTGCTTTTTGTGCAACTCTTCCAAAATATCGGTGCTAATCGCTATATGCCCGTATCCGTCTCCTATATTGTAGCCTGGATGATCGTAATTGTAGGTCAATTCTAGCTCATACTCTTCGCCTGGCAATGTCATGTACACAAGCGTAAATTTATATTCTGGAAAATCCCGTCGGCGGCTCTCGCTAAAATCAAATGCCTCTTTGTAAAATTTCAACGATGCCTCTAAATCCTTTACCCTGTATGAGGTATGTGTCATTTTCATAATTAAACTCCTATCTTTTAGCCCTAAAACTGTGGGATTTTGCACCCGCAATTTTGCATTTACATTTCCAATCTCAATTCATTGTAGCATAATTGCTAAATTTAGTCAAATCAAGTTTGTATGCCCTCTCCCTTAAATGATAATTTCAGTAAAATCGGCATAACCATCACACTAACGAAGACCACAACAATGACACTTGGAAACACCAGGGCACTCATAAGCCCCAATGCAATCCCCTTATTTATAACCACGAGCGACACCTCGCCGCGTGCAATCATGCCAATGCCAATCTGCAAACTCTCCCGTGTGCTGTATTTACTTAGCTTAGCCACTAACCCGCACCCTACAATCTTTGAAAGTATCGTAACCGCTACTAGTGCCACGGTAAAAATCACAATATTGGCGTTCATTGCCTCAAAACTGGTGTTAAGCCCAATATTTGCCAAGAATATCGGCGTAAACAGCATATAAGACAGCGTATGCGTATTCGTTTCGAGCGACTCCACATTTCTTGTCGTGCAGAAAGCGATTCCTGCAATGTATGCACCTGTTATGTTTGCTAATCCGAACATTTCTGCCAAATACGCCATTAAAAAGCAATACGCAATAGCAAAAATCGAAAATCGCCCTTTTTCGCCAATGCGGGAGTACATCCAATTAAAAATCTTGTTGATAACGTAGCCCGTCAATATTGCGAAGATAAAGAACGCAACTATTCTTGCAAAAATCGTAGCAATGGACAGAGCCGAAATGGTCTCGCCATCCGTACCCAAGCCAGCCAGCACCGCAAGCAAGACAATAATCATAATATCATCAAAAATAGAGGCACCTATTGCAATCGAACCCGTTTTGCTTTTTAATTTTCCCATTTCGTGCAGGGCTTCAACAGTTATCGTTGTTGAAGTGGCAGCTATTGCAACGCCTATAAAAAAGCTCTCCAAAGCGGACATACCAAAGGCGGCAGATACGGCGAATCCCGCACCAATAGCGGTAGCTGCACCAACTATCGATATAAAAAACGATGATTTTACAGAATTTTTCAGCTCCTTTAAATCTGTTTCCATACCTGCAGTAAAAAGCAGCAAAATAACGCCAAATTCAGCTAAAACAGAGATAGCCTCGTTTGGACTTGCCCAGCCGAGCACCGCCGGCCCAAGTAAAATCCCAGCCAACAAAGCTCCCACCATCTGAGGCATATGCACTCTCTTGAACAGTAGCGACATAAATTTTGTGGATATTAAAATTAACGCCACCCACAAAAATATCGAAGCATCTACCATACCTCAAAACCTCCTCTTTTAACCTTACTGCCCGCCTTTTTTAACCTTCAACTAAAAACCTGAATGGTGTTCACTGAAGCCGAACCTAAATTTTATCTAACTTAGCCTGAAAATGCCGTAAAATAGGAGGTTGCCAAGTTATTTTATAGCCTCGTTCTATAGTTGATGCTCGTTCCTTTATCGCAATCAAAGCATCTGCCATAACGTCAAAATGTGCCTGTGTATAAACCTGTCGAGGGACGGCTAATCGGGTAAATTCAAATTCTGATTCTATCTGTTCGTTTGTGTCGGGGTCGTTACCTATCATGTACGAGCCAATATCGCAGGAACGTATGCCCGCCTCCTTATAAAGCTCGATTGCAAGCACCTGTGCTGGGAACTCATAATAGGGAATATGCGGGAACATCGCCTTTGCATCGATATAGACACCATGCCCGCCCACGGGGGATTGGTACACAACTCCTGCCGCATCTAGCCGTGCTGCTAGATATTCCATTTGCCCGATGCGGTATGTTAGATAGCTGTCTTCCATACCCTGATAAATTCCAACAGACATTGCTTCCAACTCACGCCCCGACAAGCCGCCATAGGTATAAAAACCCTCAAAATTTATGCAGCTCGCCTTAATGTTCTGTACTAAGTCGGAGTTGGCTTTATCGTCTTTGATCGCCAACATTCCGCCCATATTTACATTAAAATCCTTTTTCGCCGACATTGTGAACATATCTCCATATGAAAACATTTCCTTGACAATATCCCGAATGGAGGTGTTGCGATAGCCCTCTTCATCTCGTTTGATAAAGAACGCATTTTCGGCAAAACGCGCGGCATCTATGCAGAGCGGGATATTATACTTTTTGGCTATATTGTAGACTTCCGCCATATTTTTCATACTAACAGGCTGTCCGCCCGCCGAGTTATTTGTAATCGTCTGAATGATAACGCCTATTTTATCGCCCTTCTCCTCGATTAGCTCCTCCAGACGTTCAACGTCCATATTGCCCTTGAATTTGGAGCGGACATTTGGCAATTTGCCCTCGGGGACGACATTATCAATCGGCCGTCCGCCCGCCAAGATAACATGGGCACGGGTTGTATCGAAGTGCATATTGGAGACGGCAAATTTTCCTTCTTTCAAGAGGAGGGGCATTAAAATTTTCTCACCTGCCCGTCCTTGGTGGACTGGTTGGATATAGTCATAGTTAAAAACATCCCTGCCTGCCTCAATCAGCTTTCGATAGCTACGACCGCCTGCATACGCTTCGTCCCCCAAAAACATTGCCGACCATTGCTCCTGACTCATAGCCCCCGTACCCGAGTCTGTGAGCAAATCGATATAAACATCCTCCGAGGCTAGGTTAAACAGATTAAAATCAGCCTCTTTTATTTTCATCAAGCGTTCTTCGCCAGTAGTCATTTTAATAGGCTCGACCATCTTAATACGAAAAGGCTCCGCTACATACTTACTCATAAAAAAATCTCCCTCTCTTTCCTTTTTTAAAACCGTGGGGCTCTGCCCCACACCCCGCAAGGGGGCTAGCCCCCTTGACCCCCTTCGTTCGTTTTTCTTGGGTCATGGATTCCCGTAAATTGCTACAAATTTGTAGTGATTAGGGTCAAATCGAGAGCCGGTAAATAACGAACAAGTTTTCAAAACCGTACTCCCTTGGTTTTCTCAGCTCATAGAGTTTCCGAAACCGCTACAAATTTGTAGCGGTTAGGGCGAAATCGAGAGCCATAAAAAACAAACAAGCAGTCCAGGGCGCGCCCTGGTATGACGAATAGCCCCCAGGGTTTTGACCTTAGTAAGCCATGTCTACTATTTCTTGGATTAGGTACATACGGCGGTCTAGTTCTGCTATTTTGTCGGCACATAGTATTAGCTCTTTGGATAAATGATCGGGCATCTTGTTTTTGTACTTGTAGCGTACCTTGTGCTCTAAAGAAGCCCAAAAATCCATCGCCTGTGTGCGTATCTGTATCTCGACGGGCAGAATCTCCGTTTTGTTCGTTAAATGTACGGGAACATCCAAAATCAAGTGATAACTGCGGTATCCGCTCGGCTTCGGATTGGTTATGTAGTCCTTTTCGCCCCGTACTATAATATCGGGCTGCCGTTTTAGAACATCTGCAATGTAAGTAATATCCTTTGCATAGTAGCAAATACAGCGTATCCCCGCTATGTCGAATATATGAGTCCGTGCGTTTTCAACAGTCAACGATAGATTGTGGCGGTGTAGCTTCTCCGCTATGCTCTCGGGCGTTTTAACCCGCATTTTTACGTGTTCTATCGGATTGTACGCCTGAAAGGTCAAAAAATCTTTTAGCAAAATGTCGATACGCATCTCTATGTTCTTTAATGCACATTCGTAGATTACAAGACTCTCTTTCAATTTCACAAACTCGTTCGTTGGAAACAACATCATTATACTTGCTCCTCGTCATTTCTGCAATAATGGTATATTAACCGTAAGTTTAGCCCCAGGACTATCGTTTTCGGCTGTAACATTCCCCTTGTGCTGATCTGCAATGGATTTTACAATGGCAAGCCCAATGCCCGTTATTCCTTCTTTCCCCATGAAAAAACGCTCGAATACACGGGGGAGGTCATCGGGTTCAAAGCCTGGCCCATCGTCCTTAACTATTATTATAGCATTATTTGCCTTGGAATAACACTCCACTGTAATCTCTTTTTTTGCAAAACGTAGAGCGTTTGCCATTAGGTTGTCGATAGCCCTGTTTACGTAAGATACCGCACAATGCACAAAAACGGGGGTTTTGTCGTGCATAAATTTTATCTCTAATTCCTTTAATTCGGCTAACGGCTGTTGCAAACCGATACGCTCCTGCACTAAAATACGTAAATCGCAGGATTCCTTTGCATCCATTGTCAGGTTATCGATTTTTGAAATGTACAAAATATCGTCAATCATCTCGGAGAGGCGGCTCGAGGCATCTAAGATGATTTGGGCTGCCTTGTCTTTATCCATAATTCCGTATTTTATCCCCTCAGCGTAACTCTTTATCGTCATCATGGGCGTTCGCAATTCATGTGAGGCGTTTTGGAAAAATATTTTTTGGTCGTTATCGTAGGTTGCCAGCTGTTTGGCGGCGTGATTCAGGCTTTTGTTTAGCGCCTCAAATTCTTCATTCAAAAAGGAATGGGAGTTTTGGGTAAAATCGCCTCTACCTATGCGTAAAGCACAGTTTTGCAGTATACGGAGCGGTTTCGTTAGAGTGCTTGACAGAAAACTTATCGCCGTTACTGCAATAAGCCAAATTAATAGAGCCAAAAAAATCAGTAGCGTGTTTATGCTGCTCACGAAATTTTGCAAGTCCGTAACGTCTATGTAGAAGACTGAATATGCGGGGATGCTACCAAAATTGATACCTGAAGCCGAGATGAAAAAGGTGCTGTCGTCTACTTGAAGCCGAGTGTTTTCAAGGTTTTCAAGATTAAGGTTACGCTCTGCAAGACCTGCAACTACTATTTCGGAGGAGACACTCGCAGGGGGGCTTACCATATTATAATTGCTGTCAATCAGTATAGAACGTAGATTTGAGCGAAAATATTCCTGACGATTGCCCATCACAAAGCGAAGCACAGGCATTCCAGGAAAGGTTTGCTGAATAATTATGTTGTAGGAAGTAATCCGTGCCTCGTCCAAAATATTTCCAGCACTTACATTGATGTACTGCCTTACCATGACGTTAAATGCCAACCCGACCGACAGAAAGGAAAGGAAGAGGAGTGCCGAAAAAACCGCCAAAATGCTGAATCTTAAGTTGCTTTTTATCCTTCCGAACATTTCGTAGCCCCCTTGCGTTCATATTCGATTCGCCGAAACAGGGCTTTTACTCGCATCACAAGGCTCATAAGGCTAACGGGCTTTGTAAAGAAGTCGTCGCAACCCAAGTCCATACCCGTCTGATAGTCCAAATCACTATCTCGGGCAGTTAGCATAAAGATAGGTACATGGCTAGTTTCACGCAATATTTTGCAACAGGTAAAGCCGTTGGAGCCTGGCATCATCACATCTAAAATAACCAAATCCGCTGGTGTTTCCGCAAAGGCAGCAAGCAAATCATCACCATTTTCAAAATCCGACACATCATATTCCGCACTCTCCAAAAAGGTTTTTATCGCCTCTCTTATGGTACGGTCATCATCAGCTATATAGATCTTTTTTGCCACATTTACCCCTTCTTTCTGTTAAAAACTCGCAGACAGCAGACAAAAACAGCGAAAAACGTCAAAATTAGCTTTGACCAGCGTTGTCCGCAAAATCAACTATGCCAAAACCATTATACTACGTATCTTCGATTATGTAAAATTTTGCCCATTAATATTTTTGGAAACCGCCTCGAATCAAGATCAACATCCGCCCACAAACCGCAAGGGCGGATTCCATCCGCCCCTACGAAATACCCCTGCAACCCGCCTAACCCTAACCCATAAAAAAATGAGCAGGGTCAAGGGAGCGCGCTCCCTTGCGGGGTGTGGGGCAGAGCCCCACGGTCTTAAATCTTCCGTCCTGTAATTCTACTACCCTATCAGCATTCTCAATCGTGCTTAGCCTGTGGGCAATGATAAACGTCGTCCGTCCTTTCGTAAGCTCCGCAAGGCTCTTCATAACCTCTCGCTCACTGGCGTAGTCAAGCGAACTAGTCGCCTCGTCCAATATGAGAATCGGCGGATTCTTCAAAAATACCCGTGCTATGCTGATACGCTGCTGCTGTCCGCCCGATAGCTTCACGCCACGCTGTCCGATGTCCGTGTGGTAGCCGTTCGGCAGTTTCTCGATAAAATCATGGGCGTTCGCCGCCTTTGCCGCCGCTATTATCTCCTCATCGCTCTTCGCAAGGTCGCCGTAACGGATATTCTCCAAAACCGTCCCTGCAAACAGGAACGTCTCCTGCCGCACAAAGCCGATATTCTCACGCAAAGATTTTAGCTTGATTTCGCGGATATTTGCTCCGCCAATCAAAATCTCGCCCTCGCAATCGTAAAAACGTGGAATCAATGAGCAGAGCGTCGTCTTGCCCACGCCGGATTCTCCGATAATTGCCACCGTTTCGCCTGATTGCACGTGCAGATTGATTTTCGACAGCACTTCCGATTGCCCATTGTAACGGAACGACACATCTTTAAATAAAACGTCGTATTTTGTCGCAATCAAATCCACCGCCGTGGGCGAATCCTGTATTTCTGGGGAAATTTGCATTATTTCCCGAAACCGTTCAAAGCCGATTAGTCCGTCCTGCACCTGTTCGACCATGAACGCCAGTCGTGGAATCGGAGCGGTCAGATATGCGGCATACATGATAAAAATCAGCAAATCCGCAATCGACAGATAGCCCTGCACAATCGAAATTCCGCCCACCGCCACGATAATCACCGTTACCAACGGCTGGAAAAAGAACTCGATAGGGGCAAAGTTGAACGCCTCGTATTTGGCAATCTTGCTCACGCTACCGTAAAAAGCGGCGTTTTCGTATCGAAATTTGTCGATTTCCGCCTGCTCGTTCGCAAAACTCTGCACAACTCGTATTCCTGCCAAATTCTCCTGCACGAAGTTGCTGACCTCGCCCAATCTCGCCCTATTTTGCCGTTTTACGCCCTGCATTTTCCTATAAAACGGAAAAGAGTACGCAAACATCAGGATGAGCGGCACACAGACCGCCATTGCCAACGATGGATTTAGCACAAAAAGTATGCCGAGTGCCCCAAAAAACTGGATTCCATGAATGACGACATTCTCAGGCGTGTGGTGCATCATTTCCGATAAATCGTTCAAATCGTTGGATATGCGGGATATTAGCTGCCCAATTTTTTGGTTATCGTAAAAGCTAAAATCCAGTTTTTGATAGTGTTCAAAGAGCTGTCCACGCATATCACGCTCAATTTTCGCACCCATATCATGCCCTTTGTAGTCATAATAGATGGAAAAGCCTGTCTGTGCCGCAATGATAGCCAGCATGACCAAGCTCGCCTGCAAAATCTGTCCGCCGCTACCAGTCTCAACCAGCGTACCTGTGATATGCCGCACAATTAAGGGCAACACCAACGCCAGCACCGACACGCCGAAAGTGCTGATTAAATTCGCCGCCAGTAGCCTTTTATATGGGGCGTAATATTGCCCCAATTCCTTTATTTTAGTAAAGATAGAAATTCCTCCTATTTATGGGAGGTTTTCAACTGCCCTCCCTTGCAATATTAGAAATGTCTTTTTCATATGATAACACCCTTTCTAAAAGCCCTGATTTGTGCAAGGCTGATATTTTAATTTATTGTAGCATAAAACTGGAGAAATTGCAACAGGCATTTTATTATTTTTTGCGGCTATCTTTATGAGGCAGTTGGATAGTCAAATTCTACCCAACAAAAACTCCTCAAAATCCATCAAACTAACCTCGCCGCATTGATATTTCGGCTTTTGGCTAACGTATTTCCCTCTAATATTCGCATACAGTTCAGATAGGGCAAAATCAATCCCAAGCTGAAAATTCTCCAAAATATTCATGCCGACAACCTCGTTTATTGCGATATTATCGGCGTTTGGCGTGGCAACAAGAGCATTTTTTATTTGAAAGCCACAAAAAACCAACGTGGGAATCACTCGCAAATCGCATAAAATTGAACCACCGCCAAATCCACCGATAACAAGGGCTTTTGATTCACTCACTTTGAAACCACGCTTTACCGCTTTTTCCTTTTCCATGGTTGTCATAAATGCCCCAGTATCTAGTAGAAAAGTCAAAGGTTTCATTGGTTGGCGACTGTTGTCAACCGAGTACAATTTAACAAATACTTGGTTGTTTAAAACTTCTAGCGGAATTTTGTATTTATAATTAATTGCAATCATCAACATCTACCTCCCAAAGACCGCCAAAAATAGCGTTCGGATTCCTTGGTAGCAGGGACAATTCTCCTGCTGTAATCCACTGTGGGTCGCGCAGATAAACCTCGTATATTCCCTCTTCACTGCCCTCCCAAGCGGTATCCGCTACAACAACAGGAATGTGGTCATCGAGAGAATCATATTGATCCCCTCTTTCTTTCACTACAAACAACCATTTTCCCTCGTATTTTTCGTGAATTTCTTCATTAGTCATTTTAGGTTGATTTTCCAATATTTCATACATTTTTGTTGCTCCTCTCGTTAATTAGTGCAAATTAGTGCCAAAAACTCATTTTATAAGACATTCGGATGGTCTAACAAAAACTCCTCAAAATCCATCAAACTAACCTCGCCACATTGATATTTCGGCTTTTGGCTAACGTATTTCCCTCTAATATTCGCATACAGTTCAG
>JGI24700J35501_10930105_pt1 | contig 11430 bp, 7 predicted proteins | sample TergutTh196P1_FD_35501 | JGI IMG/M metagenome (IMG submission 35501) | reverse complement strand
TCCCAAATGTCCAGATCAGCTCTGGAGCACATCCAGACTCCTACTCAGCGGGTACTAGAGGGTCTCACAACAGAGGTGAAGTAGCTGGGATGTGATGCCGGCCACCTACCTCCACCTATTGCCATTGTTACAAGTGAGTGGAGTTGTACCTCCATCACTCTATATGCCTTCATGCCACGTCCACAAACAACTATACCTTTCTTACCTTTTATCGACCACACCACAGGACATCATACCGCAGAAGAGAGTAACCTTCTCCGTTGCTGATAATGTGAAAACACCGTCCACAAACAGCCAAGAAAATGACTGCACATGAACACAACATACAGTAGTACACTTACATGTATATTATATCTTTGTCATCAATTTTTTCCAGGGCATCATTGCTAGCAAAGAATTTGTGGAAGTGGCTTCTCTTAACTTCAGTTACAATTAAATTATCAGGGGCAGTGCCACTTAATCGTCCAACATTGGTGACTAAGTCTTTGATCAAGCCCCTTTTTGGCACAATTACTGTATAGTGAGTTGGCTTCAGAGTAGCATCATAATGGAACAAGAGTACCTATATAACAAACAAATAGAATACACAATTATAAAAAACAACTAAATCTGCAAATGGCTACATGTGACATACCTAACAGATCTGAATATGATTCTTCTGGAATCCTAACAGTGATTAGAAAATTATGGATGGCATACAGAATCACCAAACTTGAACTACATGGCTGCTGGTATCAGTGGCAGTGTTAGGGAGTTCCAAGTGAGGCACTGTACGTATAATGTAACATTGAAGAGCATTCATGCAACCACTGCTACAGTGGAAAAGCTATAAGTATTACATATTCCAAGTGTGGGTGTTTGTAGCTTTCGGTATCCAGCATGAAATGTGTATGTGCCATACTGTCATCTGTAGCCTGCCCCACTCTACATTTTTCCACATTATCTCATAAATGGCACAATTTAAAAAAAAAAGTTATTGAACATAAAATGTGTGTTTTGAATTTCTCTACAACGTATGTCTGAAACATTTTTCACTCTCAGAAGAACTGAGCAAGATATGATCAAATATGCATATTGGTTTTCATGTGAAGTACCTGTCATTCTTGTCCAATTTTAATTGAACTTGAATTTTCTTGACAGATTTTCCAAAAATACTCCACTATCCAATTTCATGAAAATCCATCCAGTTGGAGCAGAGCTGTACTATGCAGACAGACAGACGTATCAACAGACATGAAGAAGCTAAGAGTCACTTTCCAAAATTGTGCGAACGCACCTAAATAGGCCCTGCCATACTCTCTTTTTATCTTCACTGGTATAACATGAATTTGATGCAACATATTCTAGGTTTTATCAACTCAAACAGTGCAAAACAGTAGAATGCCATTGTTATTTCAGTAAAATTCAATTTTGATTTGTTCAATGTATGCAAAAGTTAAGTCTATATCTGCTTTATTTATAATCAATTTTCATTCCATAAATTCAGCCCAAAAATTGAGATGCAAGTGCAAGGTATATGGATGCCAGTGTATGCTTGTTTCAGACATGCTGATAATATGTGGCACATATCTTTCTCAACACATACAAACTGATACAGAGCCAGTTAGTTTATACTGCCATCCATGAACAAGGCTGTAGACACTGAAAGGAAAGAAGTGAAATATTTTAATGAAAACGTGTCCGATTACACAATCAAATATGACATACAATAAGTCATCTAAACACAAACTCGTACACTCTAGAAAGACAGACACCAAATTATATGTCTTCTTATATTATCATAACATCCAAGTAATCAGCTTTGTTTGCAAGCCAAACTTTCTATTAGGGAGACAAGAGAAACTGCATCAATCCATACTGCTGTTATAGCTTTGCACCCCCATACTTCCCATCATACCACAGAACAAGCAAAATGCATACAGTGTAGGCCCAAATATAAGGCATTTCTTTGGAAATGGCCAAACAAAAAACAGGTGTCACCTTATAAGCAAGGCATTACAACACTTCCCAGTGATGCACCAGGGACATGTCATTTCCTAGTAAATAGTGATTAATAAGGCTGTACTAAGTTATGTTCATATGGTACATAAGGTCAATTATATGTACTATTTTTACTTTTATATCTGCCTCTGTTAAACATTATTAATAACTTTATTATATTTCTGAATTTTCTGAATTTTTTTCTAAATACCCCAGTGGGATAGCAAGAGTTACCTTACCTGGACAGCCGTCTTATATGTGGGCTTACATGGTGCAATAGGACTACCAACCCTTATTTTATATAATAAATATACAAGATATCAGTTACTGTTTCATATCTGTCGAGAAATAAAAGAAGAGAGCAGCAGCAGATATTAATGAATCAATTCAAAGATTTTGCCAATTATCCTTCTTAATTTTTCACTAGTTGCAGGCAAACAGACGAACGAGTTTACTCAGCATTGCTGTTAGTAATCAGCATATATGAAATCACTGGCATTATTTCTTCATAACGTCAATTTTAGCAGATACAAGTAAAGGGACATGATATTAAATCAATGAGACATGTTACATGAGATAACTGAAGACATGTGTTATTGTTATTACAAGTGGTATGTCTTATGGTCTGCTACCAATGCTGTCCACAGAATTCTAACACAACAGTACATTTCATAAATTTTAGACTCAACTGTCAAAGATTATATCATCACCATAGATGTGATGGACCAATAAGCCTCAAGAATCACAAATACCTATAATGCCCAAAATGCTTACAGTTATAAATTTAAAACTTGTTCCAGTATGCGAGAAGACTGTATTGCTACAAAGCTACGTAACAAAATATTTTAAACTCCATAACTCCACAGTTTAACTACAAATTATCTTGTTACAAAATCATCTGATTAATACATCCCTTGGGCCTGTTCAGGCCTGTTGCAGGATGACCTTTACCTTTACTTAATAATCTAAGTTACAGCCAGTTGGCAAGGCATGCTTACTTCCAAAGCTCGTTCTTTCTTTGTAGGCAAAGGGAGAGAGAGGTAGCAAAATGGATCAAACGTGACTGACACTTTGTTGCAGTCAGGACACACAACTGTAGACTTTAACAAGGCATGGAAGAAGTCAACTATAACGGAGTCATTCCTCTTCCTGTAATTTTCCCAAGCTTCCTTAGCCACATCCTAAAAAGAATAAAAATAGTTCAAATACATAAATGTATCATATTTGTGACTTCATGCTTTAAACATGTAGGGTTTGAATATTAAGGCAAGAAAAATTGTCCTTGCACATGATTCAGACACACTTCACAGGACTCTTCATGTCAGCAACAATTCAAGGAGGATGCATGTGGTTTGCAACACATCTGGGCCACAAATGTTGTTTTCTTAAGCACAAAACAGGAAAAAGTAGTGTTGCAGAAATGCACAAACATCACCATAGCTTCCAATTGGATGCTATTATGGACACAGTCTTTTAAATTTCTACACATATAATGTTGATACTGCAAGTGAACCAGCAAACTACACTCTACAGTGATACTGTGACCTCACTACTGGTCCAAGTCCTGGGTAAGGAAGGTTTGAAAACACAATGACAAAATGTAACAGAAGGGCTGTACCTTTGCAAACATATTAAATACCTTCTCCACACTTCTATGATAACTGGAAAAAAAAGTGACAAAAATTTTACTACAAATCACCATGCATGAGACAGGAAGCAACATACTTAGTCTCTGGGAAAGCAGTAGCTGATGCCACTTCACAAACAGGTATACATCCCACTATTTTTTGATAATTCCATGTTCAAAAATATTGATACATGAATTATTCCAGTATACACATATACAGCAATGTTAATTACTTACGTTGTCAGGACGACCAGATGCATCTTGCAGTTCTATATATGGCTTCTTTTTAATTCTATTAAGATCTTCATGCAGACCATCCAGAAGAAATGTAAGCAGTTCTTGTGAATCATGTTGCTGGTATCCCAAAAACTGTGGGGCAAATCTGCCCACCTGAAGCTACAAAAGTATACACACATACGACATAATATGAAAGAGTCTGTAGTACTTTCAGTAACAATAACACCATTTTTAAACTGTGCACTTAGGACCACTAACTGTAGATACAAGGTGTTCACTTAAAAACAAACAATAATTTAAGTTAGAGTATATAAGACTGGTGTTAATATTAAACACTTTTATATAGTAATATTATTTGTTTTAAGGCACATTTTCTTAAATGTTTGCAGTAACTATGTCCATTAAAAAAAATAAATCATACAGCACCAACAAGGGAAACCATGTGGGAATGACAGGGCTCTGTACTCTACAGATTAGTCCCTTCTTGTGAACTGCAAATCAAAGTTAATGGAGCATGAATCAATGTAATCAGGATTACTAAAGAACCATATCAATATACCAAGGTACTAAGAAAGATATTTGGACCTAAGAGGGAGGGAGTTGGCTGTAGAAAATTGCATAATGAGGAGGTTCATGATTTACAGTCCTTGCCAAATATTATCAGGAGGTTCAAACCAAGGAACATGAGATGGGGAGGGCATGTGGCATGCACAGGGAGGAAAAAAATTCACATGGAATTTTGGTGGGAAAATCTAAGGAAAAGAGACTGTTTGGCACTTCGAAGACCTAGGCTAAATGGGAGGGTAACATCATAATGCAGTTAAAGCGACAGGACGGGATGGCACTGAATGGATTCATGTAGTTCAGAATAGAGACAAGTGCTGGGTTATTGTAAAAATGTCAAAGAATCTTCAAATTCCATAAATTGCAGGGAATTTCTTGACTATCTACCAACTTACTGCTTCTCATAAAGGTTTCTCCTCCACATAGTTATTTAGTTAGTTAGAATGTCAATCTGACAGGTGATATAAGAATTATCACCTTTTTTCAATAACTCACTAACTCATGGAGCAGAGTCCTTCTTGAGAAGTTAATAGTTCCTCAGCTAGACAAGAAATGCCCCACACTTTACAGAACCAGGGGGTTTATTACCATATTCATAACAGCCCACCACCTGTCCCTACATGAACCAAATCCATCCAGTCCATGCTCTCTTCTCCAGCATCTTAAAGATCAGTTTTAATATCTCGGCCTGAAAGATTGTAACATATCTTCCTAGAGAAAAACCGAGCCTTCTTCCTACAGATTGCCCATAGACTCCAGCCCCGGTCCCCTCCCTCATCTTGGACCCATCTGTAAACCAGACGAGCCCCTTGACTGCAGGATTGCCAGTTCCTTTGGTCCAGTCTTATCTAGTCAAAATAGCAACTCTGTATTTGTGTTCAAAATTAAATGCTGGCCTCATAACGTAAACCCCCATATTAAATACAGAATCTGACTGCCGAAGCCACATCAAAATACTACTGTGTCCTTGATTGGGATGTAGGTAAGACCAACATCCCAGACAGCCAAGGCGACTTGGGACAACAGGCCAGCTGAGGCCACCGCAAAACGGTATCCAAGTTGACATAAATCGCACCCAGCACTGTCCAGCTATGCACCTTTCAGATACCCTGAATGACATTTTTCCTTGATTATTCCTCAGTTGTAAGGAGAATGTCAGGGTATAATGCACAGACAGGGCACGGCCTGCACTCCCCAACCCCTTCAGGCACAGCAGCTTCATATGTGTCTATCCACAGTCGCACACTTTTGGCTTGCGACTGCACCAGTCTGGGCTCAAAACCCAAACAGTAATCCAACAAAAGAAACCCCCGCAAATAAAGTCAGGTGCTGCCTAAGCACCAGTCCTTGGTATGGCCCAGTCTAGGTTTTCAACCTAGACTCAAAATTGTTAGTGTATGCAAAATACCCAGTTATAATACAATGTGCCTGTTAACCCCACCAAAGCGATCAAACACACGTATGCCTAACAGACCAAGGGATGTTGACTTGCACTTTGGCTAGACGTGGCAATCGGCTCTTTTTTTATTTTTGATCCTTGAATATGGGACAAATAGGTTATCCCAAAACATCAGTAAGAAATTACCACTATCCACTATGTACTAACCCAGAAGTTCTCTTCTTGAGTGGTCTCTTTCCGTCAGGTTTCTTCACCAAAACACTGTACACATCTCTCCTCTGCTGCACATGTGCCATATCCCTCGACCATCTAATTCCTCTTGAATTGGTCACCCAAATAACGGTTTGTAAGGAGTACATATCACAAAGCTCACCTGTTACCTTGTCCCTCTCAGACCCAAATATCTTCATCAGCACCCTATTCTGAAACACCCTCAGCCTATGTTCCACCCTCAATGTGAGACACTTAAGTTTCAGATCCACACAAAACAACAGGCAAAATTTATAGTTCTGTATACTTTAATCTTTGTATTTTTTGATAGCAATAAACTGTTTTAAAAAAATGTCACACACACCCTTACTTGCATGATAGCAAGGAATCAGAGCATTTCTTGAGATCAAGAACAAAGAAAAGAACAGCTGCAAAACAATTCTTTAGTTCTAAAGATGATATCACTGGTGTCATGAGAAAAGTGACCACACACCCAAAAATCACAAGAAGGTGAATTTTATTATTGATGGAAAACTATTTTTTTTTTAAATATCAATACTTATACAAGCCCAGAAGCCTCCAGAAGACTCAACTGTGGAACAGAAAGCTATATGGTACACTTCTTCTTCTTCTTTTCCTCCTCCTCCTCCTCCCTCTTCCTCTTCTTATTTTCTCTTCCTCCTCCTCCTCCTCCTCTAGCATCAAAGTCTGTTGCAGACCTTGGCTCCCAATACTGACCTCCTCCATTCTTTCCAGTCTCTGGCCACTGTATTCCAATTTCTTACTCCCAGTAACTTCAGATCCTCTTCAACCACATCAGTCTCTTCCATTGTCTTCTTCTTTTCCTTATTCCTTCCATTCTAACAGTCACAATCTGATTTAACATTCTTTCATTATTTATCCTTTCAGCATGTTCATACCATCCTAAAGCAAATTTATAAATTTTGGAATGCTAGCCCCTTGCAATATATCTTGTAACTTGTTACTTGTTCTTATTCTCCACTTTTATTCTTCTTCTATGGGACCATATATTTTTCTTACAATCTTCCTTTCAAATACTCCAAGAGCAGTCACTCATGCTAAAGTCATTGTCCAGGCTTCAAATCACACACATCAGCAGTTCAAAAAATTACTATGCTGTTAACTGGCTACTAAACATGATTTATAGAAAATTGCGGAAATTACTTTTTCCATGATAGCAGTGATATCAACATGTAAAAAAAAAGTCATGCTCATGAGAAAAATTTCACCAAAAAATTCTAGGAAGTTAATCACACTTCTTACATACTTACTTTAAAGTTATGAGGCATTGTGTATGAGTATCGACCAGACCACATCAACTTAATTAAATCTCCAAATGCCTTAGCAATCTCTCCCTTCATCCCCAAAGGATTTTCTTCATTCAGTTCATTCAAGTGCTCTTCATTTAAAAAATATTTAGTAATTGGTGGACAATTGCTCATACACTGAAAATAAATGAGCAACATACTTAAATCCATCCAATGATGTAAACAGCAACTTCAGAACCATTCCTTGTGATGTAAACAATGCTCTGTTCCATAAAGATACTGATCTGCCTTAACACCTTCACACTGTATACTTTACTCTGTTCCACATCCACACACACATGAATGCATGCACAGATATACGTTAATTACGGACCACATATTAAATTTCAAAACTTAATTTCATTTTGTACCATGTAAACACTGTAAGAGTTATGGCACATCTGTTTCTCTGCCTAGCACACTCCAATTATTTTTTCTCCACTGATGCACAAGTTTCACAAATGTGAGCTTTGAGGTTTCTACAGTGTTGATGCTGTGGATTTAAGTCTTCTGGGTTATTATGCTGATAAGCAGGGTATTGATTCCTGACATTTTGAAAGACTGGAAATCTATAACCACGCTTCTCAGAATAATGATGCAGATGACACAAATCTTCCATTTGTACCGTCTCTGCTACATAAAGGTTTTTGAAGATTCAGAAGAAATAATATACAGACTGCCACAAAAAACAATTACGATAAAACTCAAGGCTCTCTGTCAATTTCTTCTGTACTTACAATGGTCAGGGATTTGTCAGAAACCCTTCATGGGTTATGACACGCCTGACTACTTTAAATGTTACAACAATGCAGAATTCACCACGGTAAATAATGGCACCTTTAACAGCACAGTCTACCATCACTAACAACACCTTTCTAACCTTTCCACAAATGTAAAAACTGTTCACACATGTCAGATGTTGTTAGTTTCCTTTGTTACTGTAGATATCAAACAATGTAAAAGTGCAAATTCACACAGTGAAAAGAAATTGTATGACAGCATTTTCATTCTCAATAGCATAAAATGAATGAAACAGTGCTACAATTCACACTTCTACTTTGTTAAGTGATTTGTGTGAAGCATGTTAAGTGCCAGATCTTCTCACTTAATTAAATAAGGGAGAGTTGTCCCTGTCCACATCATGAAGGCATATAGGGGAGGGTAGAGGTATAGCTCCATTCATTCTTAACCTCAGCACTAGGTGGAGAGGAGTGGTTAAATTCACAACCAAGCAACTTTACCCCCAGGAAAGAACCCTGGTACATACTGAATAGGAGATTGCATGAACCCAAGAGCTGGTCTGAATTTTATGGTGAATATAAAAATCAATTACCCTTAACAGAATTCAAACTCTGGATCGTCCAGCCCATAGCATATTCAAATTACCACCTATGCTACCTGGATCTTGCTCTCATTTAATAATAACTGAAAGAGTAGAGAAACATTATTTTATGACAACCTGCATCACTGTTCACAGACCATTTCACAGGGTGGAAGGCAGCGCACTACTTGCTGCTACTCCAGTTTGCTCTGAACTGGGGTCCATATGTTTTAGTTCACTATACTGCACTGCATTTCAAACAGTACAACCTAATTTTATGTTCCTGAATTTTATCTTTTCTGTGATTTTATGCACTATTTCGTGATCCTGGCCAAATACCACTAGGGCCAATGTTTCCCAGATTTTACACCATTTTATGCAGTCCCCACAGAAACATAAAATAAGGGTGTTACTGTATTAAACTTTCATGAAATTTAAAGGTGCTGAAAATGTTGCCCTTCAACTAGCATATACGCATCACATCCAGCAAAAAACACTGTTTACTGCTGTCAAAGATATGCTGGTGAAATTGAATGTACTACATCCTAAATGCCGTCTTGCAAATCATTATCAGTGCGAGGATTATTATTGCACACTTTACCTGTCAACAAACCTCACAAGTACAAATTGCATGGGTTCAGATCTGGCATACAAGAAGTTACAGCTCCCATCATGTTATTCTGTCACCAAAAACATACTCTAAATGAGCAAGCCAATTGGAAATGACCAGTGATCATTGTCAGATAAAATAATGTCCCTCTATATAAAGTCAGTCCTCTACTCTAATCACTGCCCCTTTTAATTAATCATCTGGATTCCAAAATTGTTAGGAGTTTTTTGATAGGCCATGTAATGGTACCATGCACCATTAAGTGTATGTATGGCAGTGTTACCTGCAGGACACTGTTCATAAAGCACGTGTTCCCCAAGTTGCAGAGGCCACACAGTCCAGGAGCAGAACGACTTTCACTCTGGTAGCTATATGGGTTAAAACGCGTTGACCTGCAATTTCAGTAATGCTATTTAGTGATATCTAACCTGCTGTGTCAAGGACTTATATTTATTATGAGCAAAAATTTTCAATACACAAACACAAGATTATTCTTATGACATTACACAAAAAGCAGATACACAGATTCCATAAATGAGTTTAGACACTGCCCAAAGTCAACACAAATTTCAGCTACCTAATTACAAACATTTTAATAGTAAGAATAAAAAGATAAAATAGAAACAGTAGGAAGTAGTAAATATGGCAAGTACTAGATCCAAAAAGGCAAATTTTTAGTCTTAAATTAATTAGTATTCAACACATAATTAGGACAAAATAATTCTGAACTTAATTTTTGATACAGTTAATACTGGCAGAATTTTTATGTAATTTGTTTTGCAATAACATTCAGCAAAAATGCATATGTCATAACATGACACTGGTGAATAAAAGGCTCAAGTTTTATGAGTTATGTGTGTATATAACTGTGACCTCTTCTTTATTTTGTTTTTTTCATTTAGACTTCTTAACTAAATATTTAGCCATATTTCTTGTATGTTTCTGTCTGCATAATGTATAATTTTTCTACAAATTAATTCCTCATGCCAATTTAGTCACCTTTTGCATAAAACCCTCAACACTAGCTGTTTACATTTCTCAAGCACAGTGGAGAACTCCCTTTATTTATGCCTCTCCTACTCCCCCTTACTTTACAAATACTTGCTTTCATCCAATTTATTCATTCCTTTCATTTCTGGAATAGCGTATGGTATTTTCTTCCTTACTCCACTAAGTAACTTACATTATACTGCTGGGACCAGCAGCGGAGCTCTTGTCTGATACCGACACAGTTGCCATTGCTGGGTGTGCTCCAGGGATTCTGTCAACACATGCAAATACATCCCCTCTTTTTGTTGTCAACACAATACATGGCAGATGTTAATCACAGTTATAACAAAAGTTCTCAGTATGTAACCAAGAGATGACCACTGTCACTTCCAACACCAAATAAATGTTAAGAGTCAACAAAACAAATAACTGATTAGGAAAATGTGGAAAACTCTTCCTCAAAACCTGCACCTATAGACACACACACACACACACACACACTAAATAAATAAATAAAAAACCACCAGGAATATCATGCGCAAAACAAATTAGTAACAACGATCAGGAAAATGCAGGTGTCCCAAAGTCCACTCTCACAAGAACATAATATTTTTTGTTGTGGGTAGAATAACACATAATGGGTGACATAAATGAGAGGAACACTGTTCAGGAAAAGGTGGAAGGTGGCCTTTTGCATGCCTCTGTCCTTAGACAATGACAAGCAGCTGGAGATTTTCACCATAGTCATCCCAGCAGACCATACATGCCCATGTACCACTGATGACCTGGAAGAATATACTCAAGCTGCCTACTAGAGACATCACACCTTGGACTTTAAAATGGAGTTTGCAGCACAGTATCAACTTGTGTGAGCAACACGAATTTGAACATTTCCTCCACTGCTGCTCTTCCCTATGAAACGGGACTTATGGGACACCCGACATGTTCACGCCACCAACCCTCCTGCCGAACCACACGTGCACGCATTACATGCAAGGATTATGTGCACAACAAATGTTAACATGTAAAAAATAAATGCATACAGTTTACAAATGGGTGCAACAAAGTTGTGCCAGTTCCTAGCACCTGACCACACAAACACATCTAAATCCATTTCCATACAGCAAAGATACTGCAAAATCATGAATTTTTTAAACGCTACTC
>JGI24700J35501_10930106_pt1 | contig 11432 bp, 4 predicted proteins | sample TergutTh196P1_FD_35501 | JGI IMG/M metagenome (IMG submission 35501) | reverse complement strand
CCCCCCCCGTAAGAGTGGTGGATTTACTTTCGGATGTTCTTGTGTTCGATTCTACCTTCATACTGTTTCTTAGCTTCATACGTGCGTTTTGACCTTGGCCGGTTTTTGTATTTTCATGCGCGTAATCTTTTAAAACACGTCCAAATTACGCAAACTATTCTGCTACGTTGTGTATTGTTTTGTTTTCTTGTTCATTTTTCTTTCGTGTTTAGTAGTTATCCTTTATTTCCTCACACAGCACTCATCTAAAGAAAACATGAAATGAAATAATTAATTATGAACCTAAGCAATGGGGATCTTTCCCGTTATACTCCCTTCCTCCTAACGTACTCGCCCGGTAGAGGCGCTGCAGCTGTACGGTGAAGCAGTGTGTTCTAGCAGACCGACACTACCCTGGCGTGTAACCTAAGCCCCTTTTGTGGTGTTTACAACAGAAAAGGCCCAGCAATCATATAAACACAGGAATATCAGAGGAATTCCTTCACTCTACAGATAGGAGAGAATATCACGCGATCAAGAAAAAGTAATAGTTTACCATTATGTAGAATACCACAACGGGACTCTCTGTAATTCCGAACAAATTCTACATAAACTAAAGAAGGCGCGTGCTCCATGGAATTAGTTATTTGATAAATTATTAATGTGAGTGATTGGGCTTTCATGGCAGGTGTTGCTCGAAACAGCCCTTTGGGATATCACAGTGTAGACTAATAAAATTGTTGCGAAGTTTCGGGGAAATTCGGGAACAAATTTTGGACCGTACACGTTGTAATGACCACGATGACCATAATTTGGACCTATTAATAAGCGCTGTAAAGCTAACAACAGCTAGAAGAAACCGATCTGGAAACTGCAGACAACAAATACGCCTCTTTTGTTTCAGCCTGGGTCTAAGTTGGGTTGCGGGAAGATTCGCGCCAACCCAGCACGCATCGGCCGCCATGTTAGATTATCTCCGAGCATCCATTATGGGCCTGGGTAATTCAAAGTGCGAGGTAGTGTTTCCACGATGTTCGATCCGGGAAGTCGTAAAAAATCGGGGCGAAAGAAGAAAGCGACGCAGGAGGAAGCGGCATGGCGATCCCGGTGAGATGTAGAATGGTGACACCAGACAGTTGGCGTGTTAAGTTTTGCTAACATCATTCAGAGTTGACACACCTATTTTTCCTCAACTATCCGCAATAAATTAACATGAAATATGCATTTCGAAATGATATGCAGGCCCACATGATTCAGTCCTTGTTTCTCAATACGCTGTCAAATTCTACGAAGAATTCATATAAAGCCACTTCGTGTTAACGAACTAACACTGCACGTGGCTTTTTCACAACTACGAATAGAATAGGTTATACAAAAATATTAAGTTCTGATTTCAAAGGTGAGAGGTGCACAGTTCTCAAGTCACTGGGGTACATTGATTATCCTGAGGTTTTCGTGGTTTTCCTGAGTCCTATGCAAATGTCGGGTTGGCGCTTTAGATTATGCCATGTCACACATTCTTTTCTGCTCGTATTGCTATTATACGCTCTGCAACTTAAGCTACTGGCTTTGTCGTTAATCCGGACAAATAACATTTCAACGTGTATCAGGAATCCGATTACACTGTTTTGAATATAATAATGAAATATTTAATTATGGTACAAATTCTATAAATGACTCTCCAGCAAAATTTGACACTGGAGATTTTCAACAAAATTTGGGCAGTTACTATTTTCAGCCACACAAAGCCTGCTTTACATAAATCATAAGTGGACTTCCCACGTTTCTCACAAAGCATTTCGCAGAGTTTATTAAGCTCAATAATGTAAGCTTCCACCAAGTTAAGTTACATATTTATGATTATCTGACATATTAGTTAATAAATATTGTTGCAATTCAGTATGCAAGACGTTCACAATCAATGACAAGCAATTTTAATTCTTAGACTTTTTAATCAATGACAAACCCTAGTATACATAATAATTTAACCCTTAAAAGGCCAGTGGTTACCATATGCACCACCCACTGTAGCATTTAAAAGCTCTGTATTCTTACTACAGATTGCTTAACATGGAGCTTTATGCTCTTTACTTCTGACCAAATACACTGGATAACAAAATAATTTATATTTCTTGTCACATGAAGCAAAGACAACAAACCCAATAGCACTTTTTGTTGAATTTTGAAGGAACCTGTATTGAGATTATACAGCAGAGAGTATATACATAACATAAAGAGTAAGAGTGGAGACTTTCTCCTAATTTTGCTTGAGGAAAGTCTCTTCAAAGTGTCCAGCAATTATTACTCAGCATACTGGGACTTCACTTGCCTTGGTAATGCTTTTCTATGGTGAAAATATCCTGGTAAAATCACTCTCTGTGCTCAGTGCTCACTGCCCTGAGATTTTCTGGGAAGAAGACTATGCAAGAGCCTCAAAAATGTGCCTTTAAAGACATATTACACCCAATAGCTTTGTAGGAATGTACAAGATCAGCCAACATATCACAACAGTTTTCTACCTTACGATTTCCCAAAAAAATTGGTAATGACACTTTTTAATGATTTTCATGCTGCTTTTACCACTTCACTTAGCTGATATTCAAAATTTTACATCCTGTATTAACGCTTTTATTTGAGGTCCAACAAATACCCCTTCTTTGATTTTATCATCACTTATCTTGCGAAACTTATATTTCACACTCATAAATCCAGTGTTATTTTGATCCATAGCCTTGACGGAATTCTTTTGTGAGTCCAAGTTTTTGATATGCTCGGAGATAAATAAACTTTTTCAGGGTTTATTAATGGAGTATGTACTATATTTTTTCTGTCCTGTTATAAGGATTGCAATTTACCACAACGCAGTTCGGCACATCACTAGGAACGCAGTGTTCCTGAAGCAGAACTTGCTGTTAGTTTCATGTCCCAACATGTCAGTACATGTCTGAGCTTGCACAGTCTGGCTGTCTGTGATTGGGCTCACATGCCCACTGTCTTTGTCAAGATTAAGTTTTCATGCCCACATTATGTTTAAAATATAATTAAGTGCCTCAGCCATATTTAAAACATGATGGTCGCATGACAAAAAAAAAAACTAATTTTGCTGCAACTGCATCTCAAAAAATTCTGTCACACAAAAACTGTGGGTGACAGAGCAATTCTAATAACATATTTGAATTTGTTGTGTTATACTACATAAGAAACACAATGACCACAATCATTAGTTGCTTCCTGGTGGGTCACCTATGTTATACATATAACCCACTTGCTGGCTCATCCCCAAAGCGCTTATTGGAGAGGCTGTGATGTCCCCATGAGTTATTTAAAATTCTTATATAGATTTCTGTATGCTACACACATTCAATATGGTTGTCATGACAAGTCAAAGAAATTCAGATGAAAATTTCTTTGTTGTGTCTGTTCCAAAAATGAAAACTTTTTATTAACACATAAGAAAGTTATCAGCAACTGGTTCAAATTTAGATAGTAACTGAACATGCAGAAGACACATGCTAATGGAGTAGAAACACAAAAAAATTTGTACTAGATTGGAAACATCTCCAAGAAAATTTCTGGTCCGAGCTGAAAGGACAAGCATGTGTGTGTGTATGTCATCAGCATGAAATGCAACAAAAAAGGCACATGTGCCTCCATATAAGATGACTATGGTTCATAAACTTTAAGACAGGGCTTTTATAGCAAGGTAGAATTTTGTGAACTGGTAGCTGTATGTGGCATATACTGCAAACATCACATTCACATTGACTTTGTTTACAAATAAAACCTATTTTACCTCAGTGGATACAGTAAACTCTTAGAAAATCATTTCAATCCACGGAGTGCCATTCCATGATGTTACATTTTGTGTGTGGTGTGCTGTCATGTAACTAGGATTACTGGACTCATTTACTTTTTCTGCAACCATCCATTCACACCATATGACACATGTATTGACACCATCTTGGGTCAACTTTCAGATATTGACAGAATATAGGTATAATCCCCACACCAACAGGACAGTGTAACAGTACAGAATTTCATCATGGATGAACGATGTATGTGCTAGATGTGATACATGTCTGTAAGCTGGAGAAAACCATTTCTAATATCTTTTTCAATATGGTTAGTACAACACCTACAGGACAGGCGAAGTATGTACAACGTAACAGGGAAGCAAGTTCCAGTAACTATAGTTGCTGTGGAGGCAGTATGTATTACATATTCTGAGTGTGCCTTTGTTGTCCAGTAGGCAAAGTGCATGCGCCATATTATAGTCATTTGTGGTCAGTCTGATTCTACCACATTTTTCTACATTATCTCATAAACGGCTCGATTTTCGAAGTTATTGAGCATAAAATGTGTCTTCTGAGTTTTTTTACAACTTTTGTCTCAGAACATCTCATTCTAAGAAGAATCATGCGAGATACTATCATAAATGTGCATAAGTCTTCATACTTTATCAACAGATTTCCAAAAAATACTCGAATATCAGTTTTCATGAAAATCTGTCCAGTGGGAGCTGAGTTGATCCATGTGGATGGACAGACAGACTGCATGAAGCTAGCAGTTGCTTTTTGCAATTTTGTGAATGCATCTAAAAATTAACTGCAATGCACTGAACCATCTGAGCAAAGTGGTACATCAGTCATCATTAGGATGGTTGCTGTCAATCTGAAGAGACTGTGCGTACAGTGACAGGTGGGGTAATGAAAATACGATTCTCTATACAAATAAATATATACACAACTGAGTCTAAGAGTAAGGCTTTAATGAGGTCAGTCTTGTACCCAATCAATAGAGTGAAACATGGCTAGATTGCTACTGTGGACAATACAACATATAGTATGAACACACAATTATAATATTATTTAATGTCTAGTGGCAATTGTCTATATTTATCCCACAAGCACTAAATGTTCACAGCACAAACTGTTTGTAACAAATACACCAGAACAGGAAATAAATAATAACAATGAAACGACATGCACTAAAACTTAACGAGTATTTTGTTTTTATTCAAAGTGTAAAAGTTGAATCTAACTACTGCCTTCAGCTTTTGTTTCCACACAAACAGTCTGAAATAATGGAACACATCCAACCATACATAAACATATGTTTAAAAAAATAACATTTTATTCACAGCAGCACATTCTTCAATTCCTCATGAGTTCATATTTTACTGATCACAAGATTATTCTGCAAGGCTGTTAATCTTTGGCTTGTTTCTCAATAGCCCATCTTGACAGGAATTTCTAATTAGAAGAACCACCTGCTCAAAAGAAAAAGGCAAACATAAGAATGAGTTCTAACTTAATCTCCTGGAGAAAAATATTTCACCCCACCACAGTGTGACACATTTCATTTCCCTTTTTTCTTTTTCTTATTCTTCTTCTCCTATATAACAATTACAAAAAATCTCAATTTTACAAATACAGACTTACCACTGTTTCTCATTACAACATGTGTGAACACTGAATTATGTGCACCATTATTGGTATAAATGATGAAGTTTCATTGCAAAGAGCATGTCAAGCCACTGTCATGGCAAAAATCCTTTCCAACATTCACAAAGCCAGTCACCAGTACTGCATTGTTTGTTGTGTATTGGCAGCTTTAGCTTTGTTTTGTGGTTTTATCTCAGTGCTGAGTATGCAACTCAGTTTTCTTTGATTTGATAACTGTGAGGAATTTCTAGTGTCAACATGCTCTGCACAACCTAACAGAAGCCCAAAAATGGACATCTTGAATGACAATTAGGTGAAGTGGTTATGTCACTTGATAACAACTATCATCAACTAGTTTCTGACGGTCATGGGATATCAGACACACATACACAAAAATGATCCTACAAATGACTCTGGCAGCCACGATAATCTTCTACCTTAATACTCTCCTCATGAAAGCATAAGGGCTGAGCAATGACGAACCAAAAACAGTTGTTTCTTTTCAACAATCATCCATGTGACCACCCATGCAACTCGATGCACTGTTTTAGAAAAATGGCACATGAATACTTTCCCAGCCCAAGTGACTGAGAAGCACAAATATATGTGAAAATGAACGCTTCCATTTCCTGATGAAAATGATCATCACACACACACACACACACACAAAACGTATGTCACAGTCACTGGCTGCAGATAGGACAGCCAGTCCATCAAACCCATGACAAAGATTGGCCTGTAAATATCCTGGACCCACACAAATAGCGGCTGTACCACACAATGAGCCGTACCATTGCTTCCAGTGAATGGAATACTAGACAGAATGAAGGAAAGAATAGGATAAACTATGTCTCCTGGAATGTGTTGCCATGCAGTCTGGTATAAATTCAGCAATGTTTCAGAGAAACCTGCTGCCTCCATCTTCAGTTAACCTCAAAAGGAAATGAAAACCTGAAAGGCAGTCAGTCTTGCAATGTTTGAGTAACTGCATCGCAAAACGTTTCTGGTATACCTCTTGTATGTGTGTACATGCAAAATAATATACACTCCATACATTACAACCTAAGTTAAAGAGTTATGAAAAATGGTTAGCTACAACAGGTTCCATGTATCATAAAACATACCCACAAATTTTGTTGTCAGTCTTCTTTCCTGGAGGTGGAATTTGGGCTGGATGAGACCCACAATGTTGAGCGTTGTATTTTTGGTTTGTAGAGTAATGTCAACACGAAGCTCTTTAGCCTGTGGTAAAAAAATTCTAGGTTTCAGTAAGGTACCTTTGGAATGCTATTTCACAACAAAATTAAAATGTTGTCTCTTTCAAGAAAGATATATTTTGTTATCAAATGTGAATGTGCTTAATTTCAGTCTCATCTCTTGCAAATTATGTGTCACCACATCATATGCAAGAATTTGTAGCATATGGTGCATACTCCATATCAGAATTTCCAGCCAATGATTACCAAAATGGGGTCAAAACATTTACATTGATGGTGTTTATTAATCCTCTTGCTCTCCCATTTTAGGTCAGTCATACTACTGTCACTTTGTCCTGCTGGCTATATAATGAACCAAAGTTAGACACCACTATATTGTGACAAAACAAAATATCTTTCTTTCAGAATGTTCTGAGAACATAGTTTTTTCTTGTCTCTAGATGGTGTAAATCTGTAACACAAACAAGTACCAGGAATATTTCCTGGGAATAAAAGCAGCTGGTGTGTAGGGCTGCCAACCTTACCACCTTCATGTGCTGTCTTGAAATCTGGGAGCCTTAAACTCGTGTAACTGTCAGGGCCTGTCCAGACCTGTACAGGTATTGCTAGGTGGTGTAAATACTTTCTGTGAGCATTCATGTGTGCAGACAATTTGCTATTCAATTTGTGAAACTCAAATATAGCAACATCACACCAAAACAAATGGCTGTCCTGGCATGCAAACCAGCAGCAGAGTTGCTGGGACAGAAAGCATTAATAATCTGTACCTACATCTTTCCGTACCATGGACAGCAATGCCAACTAAGCTTAATACAGTGTATGATACCAACACTGCAGCATTTCAGTTTAATTTACAATAAGAAAATACCTCCATTTGGGAGATAAAAGGTTATTATAGCAATAACAATACCATTTACTGGGAATGACACCCTGTATTCTGATAGATGGATAACAATGTTTCAGAACAACATGCTGTCTCTCTCTTCAGAGTTGAATGTGAAGATGGAATCAGCATGCACCTCCAAAATAGTGGTACCTATCTACCAAACTATATGGTATCATATCCCACAAGACCATAATCTTTAACCCCTTCTTCTTTGCAGATGCTGAAATAAATCCTTGTTATATATTGAAATACATATCACGTACACACACACACACACTCACTCACTCATGCATGCACACACATCTTCCAGAATTGACACAGTGCTAAAATAGAACTGTTTTCTTGATAACTAAATTCATGTCACTTTGGATGTATGAATGTTTTTGTAGACTGATTTTACTTCACCCCCCAATGTCTGACAGCTGGAGAAAACAAACCTACACACCTGCAACTGTACATATGTGTCTAATGTAATGTAACTACTAGCTGTAATAAGGGGTCTCCATGTCAATTATATTAAGATTCAATTGTAAAATAAAACCCATCTAGTTACAAATACATGCTGCCTAGCTTCCTCTGACATATGGTATCTAACATGCTCTGCCATTTGGAAACACAAGCTAAGGAAAATGGTAACAGAAGCAGCACCAATCAACAGAAGGAGCTTAATGCATTTCAACATGTAGCGCATAACCTCATATCAAGTGGATATTTTAAAATGTTTATCTATAAGTGCATATGGCATAAATAAAGATAAGTATGTAATAAAAAAAAATAAAAATATAAGCTCTCATCTGTTGGCCATTCTTATAAATAGTCACTAAGCTCAAATGTTGGTGCAATTTTTATTTCAAGGAGTACAATGGCCAGGAAAAAGCCATGCAATTTACGAACAACAGTAACAGAGGAATGGGACATGTTGCAAGTAAGTGCATGCTGTCCAAACTATTAACATTATTTCTCAGTGTCAATTCACCATGACCTCCGGCTTCACTTCAGTGTTGGTGATGTTTAGGGTTTACATAGTAATACTAGCATGTTTTCCTTCCACCCTTGGGGACAGTGACATAGACAAAACACATAGTTCAGTTCTGGCCAATATACACATTACTGCTGCATCTGACACTCTCTCTCTCTCGAGGCTGTCACTTCATCTGTCAAACAATATAGGACACACAACAAGCAATGGATGTTACCTTGCTTTACACACTGAAACATGGAAATACAGAGTGTTGGTTAGTCATCGTACCGAGCATAAAGTTCCCTCCTGACTGTGGCAGTGAACTTGTTGGCAAGGCAGAGAGTAGCTGCAGTGGCAAACACAAGGTTGTATAGGAAGACTATCCTGAAGTTGCCAAGCCACTCGATGCGTCCAAAATCACCCAGGAGGTCAAAATTTGTGATACCTGTTATTGTAAATTACAAGGTCACATACATTACTAAAAATGAATACACACTTCATGTAAATCACTGAACATACAGTGACACTTTAGCAACACACATCTTTTTAAATACCACCTGTAGTATGCACATGAATGGAGCAGTTACAGCATACAGGATTTGGTAAAAAATAATAAAAAATCAATCAATATTTCCCATAAATCATACTCTGTCAGGATCCAGCTGTGATAAACATGTCCTATCATGTTGCTACACATCCATGCATGTTTGACCTCATTCCATTTTCTTAGCTGCTCACAGTCGGTGTTTAAAGTCACAGTGTTCTATTTACAAGCATCATAAACCCAAAGTAAATGAGATTGCTTGGGAGACTGATAAAACTCATATTAAAACATATCTTAAACAAACTTGGAAGGAAGGCATAAACTAGATTCAAATTGCTTGGGATATGCTCAAGCAGTGGCCCCTTGTGATCATCTTTGGGCTCAATATACCATGGGTAATATATTGACCAGATGAGCACTTCCCAAGATTCAGTTCTGTGAGGTAAGTTCAAACAATTGCACTGTTTATCCATAAGAGATCACATAAATATGAGTTACATACTGAATTTTGAGGCCAACAGATACCAGCACTTCCTGTTACATAACTAGGAGGGCTGTCAAATCTCAGCCTGAAGACAGGTCAACATGACTGAGGTTCTGTGTGGTTTTCCTTACTCCCTCCATGCAAGTTCTGGAATACTCTCTCACAACCCCACAATTTGCATGGAGGGATTAAGCCAGCACAGTGTAGCAGGTATACAGAGTAGGCTATGTACCAGACAACCTGGGTTTCAATTCCTGGCCGAAGCAAGTTTTATCTTCTCCATAATGTCCAGACAGGCTCTGGGGCCTGCCCAACCTCACAGTCAAAGTGTACCACGATTTTTTCCCCCTGGAGTCAAGTAACCACTTTATGAAGTTGACCACTCACCTGCAACTAGTGTCAAGATTAATAATGTGTGGTGCTATAACTTTAATCTCCCTGGGCAAACTTTACTTTTCCTTATTACTGAAATTATGTCATGTCTGTTTCCTTCCACATCCCTTCAAATTATTCATCAGCCTGTTGTTAACAAACTATAAACATAAATAAAAGTAACTCCACCCTTGGCAGAATTGTACCTGCAATTGCTTCAACATTATTTCCAGTTCACTGTTCACTAATCATCCTATCACTTTAAGGTGTGAACTATGCCTGCTATCTGACTGACAAGGAGACAGATGATAAACATGGGGATGGTAGAAGGAAAAGGGAACAGTGTGTTCATGTGTGCACCCACAATGGCAAGAGGGGTTTCGGCAAGTGCAAACTAACAATAAAATGTAATGTAAGAAAATACCAACTGATGAACAACACAGCAAAATATGAAATGATAAAGGCTGTAAGAGAATTATAACCGTGCATAGATCATAATATCTACGGTATAACCACAGCTCAGCCCAGGAAAATACCACCAAACAAACAATTATATAGACACAAGTTTGGAAGGTGCCTTGTTGAAGCCAGCAAGGGATATTCAGAGTCCCAGTCCAAAATTTAAACAGCAAAAATAATTATAAAGAATACTTCAGGAGGTGAAAAAGATGACTTATCAACTGACTGGTGCATCAAGGAATGATCTTAAGCTGCAAGCACTGAGCAGGCATGTCAGACAAGAAAAGGTAGGCAAGGTAAAAATAACAAATTGAAACAGGTTACTTCAGCACATCATATACATAACTCGTGGTACACTCTCACATACACAGTCAGGTCTCTGAAGTAACCCATTTATCACCTGGTCATTTCCTGAATTCATATGTGTACCTAGTGAGACTATTCAGGCAGAAATGGAAGACCTGATCTGTAAGTGGATATCCAAGCATTTCAGTAGTCTGAATTCTGATAAATTAACAGGGTATTACACATCCTATTATCCTATTAAACATACTGGATCTCATTTCAGAGACATTTTATTTTAGCAGAAACATCTGATATGCCACAGAAAATTTTCACAAGAATGTCGTATGAAAATTCCAGTCACATGAGGAGTGCTAAATTCAAAATTGTATATCTTAGCAGCATCAACCATTTAAAATACAGCAATACAACTGTCTTAGAATCAGGTGTATGGAAGTGTTCCTGTCAGTTTCAATGCTGGTGCTTTAATTACAAAATTCTTCAGACATACAACGTACAAAATAAGGATACTGTACATCAGCGTTCACATTACTGCTTATCCAGTTTCACTTCCAGTATCTTGCCACCTTCTTTCTGTCCAGGAACTTGTTCTACACTGATGCTCTGCATGGTATCAACACAACCTTAACCAGACTTAGGGAAGGTATGAAAACACCCTTAATTACGTATTTCACAATGTTGTTTGCACCATGCATGGCTACAAGTTGGTCCAACACTATGCACATACTTATACGGTCAAGCTATATTACCACATGTTTCGGTGGTGGCCATCACTATCATGGG
>JGI24700J35501_10930108_pt1 | contig 11448 bp, 5 predicted proteins | sample TergutTh196P1_FD_35501 | JGI IMG/M metagenome (IMG submission 35501) | reverse complement strand
CACTTATAGTTTGATTCCAAATGGTTTCTTTGCTTCAGGCTTTCCCATGAATATTTTTTACACTATCGAATTATACAGTGTACACACACACACACACACATATATATATATGTATATATATATGAAGAGGTGGGGACAGAGGCTGTGAAAATGAAGTCCCTGAGAGAAATAGCTGTATACAAACTGACTGATGAAGGAGCAAAAGTATTAGAGAAAACCTTGGGAAATTTAATTGAACACAAAAAGTAAGGAATACAAGAAAAGCAGATTACAAGATGCTCGCACAATGAAGAGTGTCTCCTACAAGCTACTATATTACTGCCCCACGGAAAGAATAATTCTGAGCTGTCTGACTGAAAGCTAGTAGGACCAACTCAAATTTGAAGCTAGCACAGCTCAGTTTCTCTAAATTATGAAAATGAAGGTGATTTAATCATCCACATGTATGCTCCAGTTGTGTGCATCCTCCATTTGGCAAAGAGTACAAATTATAAGCCTCCTCATTATGCATTTTTTTCAAGTTTCCTTAATTTCTCCCTTTTGGGTCCAAGTATTTTCCTCACCACCCTGTTCTCCAGCACCTTCAGTCTATGACCGTCCCTCAACATGAGATGCTATGTTTTCACATCCACACAAAACAAAAAGTAAAAATTTAGTTCTCTATGTTTTAAGCTTTATGTTGTCAGACGGAAGACAGGATGACTAAATGTTCTGAACTGTATGGTACCAACCATTACCTAAATGTAATCTGCTCTTAATTTTTTCATGACTGTAAATTGAATCTGATTTGTTGCCATGCATAATTTTAAAACCACAAAGAATCAGGTATGCACAGTGTGTTTTAATTTTTTGACCAAATTAAATGGTTTGATGAATACAAATTCACACTGCACAGTTTCATGTAGGTACATGTTACAGAGGTTTATTAGTAATCATGTTATGGAATTGTAAATCACATTCTAAGTCACTTTTATAGGTTGGGGATAGAGGAGGACCTCACTCTTTAATTCACATAGTGAGCTGCAAACTTCAAGTTTGAGAATCGCTGACACTGTAAGTTTCATAAACATACAAAACAGCAGATATAACCACAGGCTTTTGGATCAAACAATGCCCGCTAATGTACAATGCAGAATCAAGCAGTGTAAGGGCACCTTTTCTAGTGACACATCACTTGGTTAGATATATAAACGCTAAACAGAAAGGCACCTAAATTTTCATATGCATAAATACCATATATAAAAAATGCCATCAAGGGAGACAATTTCAGAAAACAGCCACTTCTCTTGCTCTGTGTACAAATTATGGTTACTGTTATACAGAAGTGTTCTTGAGAAACCTCTCCCATTTCAGGCCATCACTGTTGTAAAACTGTAACAACTAAAAGTATATAGTTCATGGAATTAGGAGGAACTTAGAAGAATTCAATTGTGCATCAAGACAAATGATAACTTGCACAATTTAGTATGTCCTATTTGTGGCATGAAAAATGTGATGTCTGCAGATATACCCAAAATCTTGCTATGTTTTATCAAATACATCTGAAATACTGTGGCAATCACAGATGCTTTTCATCCTTTATACTGCAAGACTGCACATACCTTAGGGCATATTTGGAAAATGTAAACCATTTTGGTCAGATTTACTAACAACATTCAGAAATGACAAGAGAATGTAAGAAAATAGGATTCCCAAAAGAGTATTATATATGAATTTGGGAACAACAAGATTGAGAGGTAAACCAAGAAATAGATGACAAGATGGGGTAAGAGAATATGGAAGAATAGTCAGTGGGGAAGGGTGGCAGGAAAAAGTACATAACAGAGAGGAATGGAAGAAGCTCCTGAGAACGGCAAGGAATTGTCGAGTTCTGCACATGCCAATGGAATGAATGAATGAATTCAGAAATGACAGAGAAACAGCACAAAAGAGAGAAGAACTGTCCAAGCAGCAATTATAAAAGGGGAAATTTTCAGCAAACAAGCAATAATTGAAGATTTTTTAAAATCTAAATTATAGAAACTATATGGCAAACGTGCAGATTCATCTCAACTCTGAACAACAAGTATAGTATCAACAACAGAGCACCTTTAAATTTTAAAAACTCAACTAAACATAAACATAAGCAAGAAGATTATAATAGAAAAACTATGATCTGAACCATTTTCTTTTCTGAGTCTGAAACATTACAAGAAAAACACAGATTGACAGCGTTTGAGAACAACATAAGGAGGAGAATACTTTGAAGTGAGAGGGACAAAGTAAAAAGCAGGCATAAGGTAATCAGACATGGAGGATGAGGAAGGCACAACATGCAGCATACAGGGGACCAAGGAGAAATTTATGCACATGTTTGGTCATAAAACCTGAAGGAAAGTAACCACTTAGAAGAGCCAGGTATAGACCGGAGGTTATTAAACTGGGAAATGAAAAAGAGACTGGATGGCAGGACAAAACCTGAATTTACCTGGCTCAGAATGTGGATCAGTGACATGGTAATGACTCAAGCTCCATAAGAGACAGTGACTAGTGTTGAGTGACTGTTAGCTTCTCATGAGGGATTCTGATGCATGGAAGTACAGGCAAAATGTGATACACATACTGTATTTACCTGAATATAAGACCCCCCCCCACACACTCTTCAATTTCCAGGAAAATACCAACAAAGAAATTGCTTAATTTTGTTTACAATTTGAAGGTGACCCTCAATATTTCAGATGACAAATTCATAAAAAAAATTTTGCATTATATTTGGGTAAAGATGGTAATTAAAAGGGACAGGATGGACATTAACATTGTATACTTCAACCATGTATGGTTTATTAGCAGCACCTACTGGAACAAGCATGTTTTAAAAATTTCATAATCCCCATTGCATTGAGGTTGCACTCTTGATTACTAAATCTTTATCTACAACAAAATTATGCTTATAATAATCATTGTGTAGGGTCAAAGTGTAATAAATTAATTTAAATATAAAGTGATGAAAATATGCCGACTCTTCACAACCCTATCCACTGTTTGTCACTAATTCTGATTAAATATGTAACTCACCCCTATCAACACTTGAAACATCTTGACTATCCATAACTGTATCCTCTTCATCTGTCATACGTCTTCGTTCATCTCGGCGATGGTCACGACGAAGTGGCTGGCGTGAGGGATGTGTGTTTGTCCTTGGCCCTGATTGGTACTGGTGTTGCCTTGGTGGCAAATCTCTCACACGTTCATCTACAGTATCAGGGGTTTGATGGCGTGAACCTGTGACGTAAATGGTACTGTATGGGTGCAGATGAAGTATCATGATGCATAGGAGACATCACTTATTAATCATATTTCACAACAAGTACTCTATAAACAATACAAAACAATCAAAATACACAGCCAATACCAGTCTTCAACCAAAACCATTCCTTTTGGCTCTGATCACAAAAGTTCTGATATTAAAAAGAACTGTTACAGTCGATGAGGATAAACACGGAGACAGATAACATGAAACAAGAAAACCAAAAGGAAACGAATAATAAAATATCTTGTAAACCACAATGAGATGTGACAAATCCTCACAAAAGTGCTGAACACGAAACTGGAAGTAAAAATCTCAAATGAGGGCCAGCATCAAGATGAGAACAACAGATGTCACACAGAAGATAAGCAAAACATGGGAAGAAGCTGGGGCTCAATATGTTTTAGAAGAGAGATGGAGGGAGTGGTATGTTTGCTACATGAACTACACAATGTGCAAAATGTCTAAGAAAGAAAATATTACACTTTTTTGAGTCAACTCTTAACTTCTTTACTTAACAGAACATGAACTTCCACTAAGCTACCACTGTAATTTTTAGCTACTTAGCTACAGCAGCATCTCAATAAGTATGCCAGAAGCATGAAATTAAAAAACTTCATAACACATCTGAATGTATTAATGGTACCTTCAGATGCAAAAACACACACAGAAGGTTACCCATGGAAACTGGTTGGAAATTAGTCTACTACAGCCTGAACAAGGAATGGTAGGGATGCATCTAGGCCTTGTCCAAGAACACAGCTTAGACCTGAAGAGTCTAAAACATTGCTGATTGTTGTACAGATGTTCACGTTACTTGCCAAACTGTCTACAATATGTGTTTACAGGAATTTACCTCTATAAACAGTTGAAGTACTCAATTCCAATGGCAAGCCCAGCAAATCCCTATAGCCACTACCGGCTTGCACTGCAAATTTCCATGCCTGGGTGGAGTCCAGTTTTTAGCACCTCAGTACAACTATATGTAATATTTTTGAAATTATTTATTAGGTCCACAGGTCCGGCAAAAGATTTACTTCTTCACAATTTAAATTTATTTTTGGTGAAGGTGTTAACCCAATGTTTGTCTTTACTAGAAGCACATGAAGATAATTTGTTCTTTCAGGAGTAAGGAACAGGGATTTCAGGAAGTTGCAACATGTTAGTTGACAGTTGGACTCGAACATACTTTTGGCATACCCTTTCAGGCTTCAGTTTGCAAAATTTTTGTGGCTTATCATCACCAAACCATGCAAGCAAAGATGTAGTTCAACCATGCAGGAAGTCTAGGTTAGTAACAGATTACATTTGTTCACTTCTTTCCCAAGCTGCAAACATAAATTTGGATCCAATCCAAATGTTTATGCTACTGGCTTTTGTACACTTATTAATTTTGTGAAAGAACCAAGTCCCCAGCTGAAAGGGCAGCACAAGTTTCGAGTCTGAACTCTTCAACTCTGCAACAGAGGCTCACATTTAAATGAATAAGACACTCTGTAGGTTTTTCATCACTGTACAGTAGTTTTTTATTTTTATTTCTTAGAAAATTTCTGTAAATAATAGAGGTACGATAATACGAAAAAATGCCCTCAAGTCCGTAACTGGCAACATTTTTGTCAATATTTTGTTTCGTCTTTTCCTTCCAAGCAGTCCTGAACAATTACAATTACATCCGTAATGAAGTGGCTTCAACACACTCCTACTATCCCAAATACACAGACTGAATGGCCTACACCATCAATCAAACACTCTTCTGTCCTCTTCATGTAACCAAAAAACCATCAATAATTTATACCCTTCCAGCTTGGTTTCAGTTTCTTTCAAGTTTAGGGAGCATAGAGTTTAGCCAGTGCAAAAATTATATATCAGAGGTCGGAAAAAAATCTTCACCAGTGTCTAAACCATACAGTTCCAGTTACACAGATGGTCACAAGGATCTCACTGACTGTTCACCCCTTAGCCATACTCTGGTATTAATATGTACAAGTCAATTCCCTGAGAGTAAAAAGCACTAAGATACAAATCTTTACATCTTTAGTAACAATAATTTCCAATATGTTCCCTGTTACAATCTGTTTCCCAAGTAATGTGAAGCTGAATCTCCGACCTCATGCCAAATGCAGTGTATTCATAAACCACCACACAAATTTGAATTTTCTTATACAATAAAAAGAAATAAGTAATCTGCCACTCTTAGTATTAGGTGGACTATTTGATGATATATTAAAAAATTTCTAGATACTGAAGAAAACTGGTTCCAGGTCATGACACTGAATTTCAAGTTTAGAGAATGTGATATCCAACACACAAAGCAAAAATGCCAGCGAAATTAACATCACCCATCAGTATACAACACAGAACCACAGCTAAATTTAAAACAAATGGGCAATATCTATTTTATACATTCTGTTACTAAGAAAATAGGGTTGTCGAATAATAGTAATACAAAAATGACTAACCAACCACTACCTTCACCAAACATGTTTATAAACAACATTTACAACTGCATAACAATCTCAGATGAATTACACTGCATTTGCTTTCATTCCTTATGTTGATATTACAAACATTATTAATATTATGAAGCCTACAATCGAGAATGAAGTGGTACAAGTCTGTACTTGGAACTGTGCAGCACATTTTTCAAAACCTTTTTTGAGGAAGAAACACAGCATATGTAGGTAGCAAGAATAGTTCACAGCAACATATCAGTTTTTGTGTCATGCAGTAAGAAACTATAATTTACACAAGGTAGTACAAGTACACCACACCACTTGCAATGTCCTTAAATCAAAAATAAAAGCAACAATCACCATAAAATCATGCTGTTAAACTTATCTTAAACTCAGCAAGGATTCTGTTACATTTTTGAGGCTGGGAATGAAAATTCCAGGCCCCATCACACTGATTATTCACACTGTTAACAGATTTGTTCTTTCTATTAAAAGGTATTCCCTCACAAAATATGCTACACATTTCCTGATGTCATATTTCACCTAATTTTATAGGCCAATACTTTTTATATCAATAATCTAACACCTTTCAACAAAAATTGGTATACACATACTGAGAGAAGAATAATGTCTAGCAAGAACTGCATTTAAGCAATCAACCATCTTGCTGTTAAATTTACCTAACCTTCTTTCCTCTGTAGTACATTTCATGTTTCAATATGGGACTCACAATATGAAGCAGTGATTCTTGGTGCTACCACACACCAACTGTGAATAAACCTGTTACTCGACATAGGGAAAGTACAGGACATCGCTCCCACAGAGATTTAAATACTTCCTCTTGTGTGAGAAGCATATATGTCCATTTCACTTATGATATGAAGATTGCACTGATCCATTATGAACAAAAGGAAGCATAGTACAACACTTCAAAGGTGAGGCTGATATTACCTATAACCTTATTTCCAAGTATTTATATTTAAGACAGGTTAACCTAACATACCAATTATTGAAAAAAATGAGAATAAACAATAATCAGTCACAGTAATACAGTTCACTGTTTACTTTTACAGCTAATCCCACAGTCCATTTTGTAATACAGCCTGCATGTTAAGACGAAACAGAAAACAATAATACAACTGTACTGCAAGTAAAATGCAACACTGCATTAAAACATTTTTGCACAACATAGTCAAAACACAATCTACACAAGTTGTGTAAGAAGTTGTATAATGAGACAATAAAGTTTCAAAGATTTTGCAGCACACCGTGCACTAGAAATACTACAATTAAAATATATAAATGCTATAATTTACCAAAACAGTTTAATATGACATTGTCAATTAGCTTTACAGAGAATATGGGTAATTAAAGACAAAATGGATAGCTGCTGACTACTGATTTTCTTTCGTGCACGTATTACACATTAATTTAATTATGGTACTAAAACTGGTCTGCCACTGAAGAAACAATTTCAATTGTGATTGGCATAATTAAATCAAAGCACGCTACAAAAACTGTTTACAGTGTACCTGTAGCCCAGATTCAGCACTGAATGTTGAATGCTGCAAAATCTACAAAATTATGGTTACACTGTGTAAGACCGCTAACATGAACTAATGGACTTGGTATAAATCATATGAAAGAGCTGCACAAAATAAAAACATACCCCCAGGGTTTTCTAAAAAAATAAATCATTAATAATGCTTTTAATTTTTATGGCAAGGTCACATAAATGAAGTCAAAAGCAATGTCTTAGTTTGAGAAGTATTGAAAGAAGTATGCTTTCGTTACATATATATAATACATTATATATATATTATATATATATAATGTATAAAATATAGAAGGGGGAAGGGTAATAGCCAAGTGTTCCCTCTTCACAATAACAATCAACATCATCTCAACTCCAGGAAAAATGAAAATTGAACATAATGTCCTGTCTCTTTAAATACCACACCAGTGTCTGGGGTATGCAAGGGTTTCATAATTTATGTTGCAAGCAACAGTATGTTTAAGGGAAGATTTTTGCCATCTACTCTGTATCATATCCTAATACTGTAATTATTACAATGACAAGAATATCTCACAAGGATTGTTAATAGGCAGGAGTCAATCAAATGTTCTGTATGTTTAATGTAACTCATATTTTCAACTTACTTATGGTGATTGAAAGTGTAGCCTGGATAACTAACTCATTGCATCCTGCCTATACATAGTGCCATTAGTTCAAGAGCCATAAGTCAAAAGCCTGGGAAGTCATTATTACCCACAAGGTGTACTGATCAACGTTTGAAAATAATTTTCACTGCCACAAAGCAGATCCCTTTCTGGTATATCAAATTATTCAAGATGTGAACTGGTATTAGATAAATGTCTCCATCATCAGTGTTAAGTTTACAATGTAATGTAACTTTTACTGTCCTGGATACTCATTACATTAACTGATGCAAGTCTTATTCTCCGATGGTATGAGAGTGGGAATTTAATCTCAACATCTGCAATTAAAGTTTCAAGCAAAGATCAGTGGGTACCTTGTGACCAGGTGGATCAGTCCAGTATTGGGAGTGAGTCAGGAGCCATCACTTACGGTCCTTATCCATACCACTTCCACCTCCTCCTCCCTTACCACCTCTCCCTCTATCTCCACTACCTCTTCCCATACGCCCATTACCCCCTCGTCCACGGCTTGTTGATGGGCCTTGCCCCTTCTTACCCTCAACGCTGTTAATATAGTCTGTGATGGTATTACCGGCATTGAATCTGGCATCACCGTGACGCCCAGGGCCCCCACGGCCCCTCCCACGCCCTCTCATTGGCCCGCCTCGGCCTCGGCTGCTGCCTCCATCCATGTCTGAATTATACCCCCTGAAAGAGAATGAAATTTTAATTATTGCAAATATTAAGTTTCTATCTGAAGTAAAGCAAAGTACAGTTCACCCTACAGCTTGCCATAAAGGCACAGAGGGGGAGTAAGAGTATAACTCTACTCTTTCTTTAACCTAGGTGCTAGATGGGGTGGATGGTTAATGGCATACCCCACCTGCTTTAGCCCTGGGAATGATCTGGTACACACCGTACAGGAGGCTGGGTGGGCCCCAGGGCCAGTCTGGACAGATGCAGATTATTTACCCTTACTGGGCTTTGATCTTTCTACCACCCCGCCTGTAGTCAGCCACTATCACGTCCCACAAGCTTCTATGTAATAAAACTATTTCAGCAAGATGCATTTTCCATTCACAAGTGCAAAAAATGACACTTTATTTCATATTACAGTAAGAGTATGTAACGACATTGAAAAAATTCTGCGAATACTGTAATAACAGGCCAAAATGTTACCTACAAAGTACTACAAATTTCAGAATACATGTGCTGAAATGTGCTTGTACATTCCAAAGAAGGGTTAATAAAGATCACTACAAAATTAATACAGAAAAGTTACAGCAACTTAAAAACTACGCTTACCAACAAACAAGTCCTTTGGCTGCAGGGCTAGACATTTAAATTTTAGCACTCTATGTAAAACGTGAATATTTTATGAATAATAAAACATAGCATTATGAAATACATAGCATTTCATAGAGGAAAAAATGGGGATTGTGCAACGTGTCTCAAAAAATGCACTAAGTATACTAGTTGACTAAATGAAATCTTAGGGTGGTATAACTAGTAGCATTCCATGTAGAGGACAGGCATTGTCTAAAGACTAGTAATGGGAAGATTAAACTAAACTGCTGCTGCTGTTCTTATTCTTCTTTCCACAAAGCTTAATTTCCTGTTATTATTGACACACTTCCAATCCTACACACCTTTTGTTCCTTGGGTAATGTAATTTAAAATCCAAGAATACAATGCAAATTAGTGACTAGACAAAATTCTGAACTTGTAAGCCGATGGCCACAATATCAAGTCCTACTAGAGAGACAGCCCTTTCTTATATGTGACTGCAAACATCTCACACAGCATTACTGCTGTCATTTGCATAACTTCCTTGTTGAAGTCAGATGTAACTTCAAAGATTCACACCATCACCATGTCTAAACCACCTGATTTATAAATGATATGTCATACATCAGTTGTATTAAATATTTTTGTGTCCAATTGTATTCAGTAACTAATATCAGTCTCACACAATTCCTAAAATTCACTAGAATACTTATACAGCCCTGCAACATATTTCAGCAAATTATTTTGCCATCATCAGGTAATGTTCCCTCCCCATCCCTTTCAATACATGAATTTCATTCCAGTGCCAAGGGGTTAATATAAGAAATACTCTACACCACAGAACCTTTTGACATGATGCAGAAACCAATTTTTGTCTTCTCCCACCAGGCTTCACAGATCCTCTTGGATAGTTCACATGCTGCTGAATAGTCTTCACACTCTTTGCAGTGATTCTGATAACTTAACTACACACAATTTAACAGACGGGAAACTTCCATGCGTCCTGATGTTGTCTGTATGGTACAGTGGGACTGGTACATTATGGTGTTGTGATGTCACAGGAAACATAATTCTCTTTTGATAAAGCACATGTTAACACCACTTGCTTAGGGTGGTGGCTAAATCAGAAAAGACTAACATCATATTATAGCAGATGGTCCCAGGATCGTTTCCCGGTGTCACTGGGGATCTGTTCCGTGGCTCCCCCGACGGAACCATGTGCCCCGAGGTCGACTCAGCCTCTGAAAGTGAGTACCAGGGATTTCTCCTGGGGTAAAGGCAGCCGGTGCGTATGGCTGACGACCTACCACCCTTGTAGTGCCGAATGTCAAGAAAATCCAGGGCCTTAACTTACCCGGAACCCCTTGGGCCACCTCGGCCTGTTGCGGGATGACCTTTACTTTCATATTATAGCAGGTATTGACAATACAGTCCCATTCCCAATTTTCTTTACTATCTCAAAAATAGCTCAGCCCAGACAGTATACACAGTACATGTTACCTCTACCAATTGTTACAGTGTTGGCAACAGCTCCAACCAGCCCAGTTTGTGCACTACCTGTTACTTCCCTGAATATGGATTTAATGAAATATGTATAGCAAAACAATACTGACTCACCTGTCATTGCGCCTTTGAATGGGAAAGTTCTGCATTGAGCCCAGTGTGGAACCGTGTATACTGCGAATTTGCTGATCAATTTCTAATTTTTCTTGTCTTAATGCTTCTACTTCCTGCAAATAGCAAGCAACGTAAGACTACTTCCTGTCAAATAATGGCATTTGTTCATGATATCAGGATGATACAGATAGAAAGACAGATAAATGGCTACACTCAGCCCATACCATGTAAGTTTTCTGATGTCCGAAATGAAAACATATATTTTAAGCTCAAATGATCATGAAAAGAAAATACAAAATATATTTTATTGAAAATTTTATTGCAGGTTCCATTCAGTCAGTATTTACATTAACTGACATGAAATTACAAACAAATGACTCACCTTTAAATGTGCTAGATGATATTCCAAAAGAACTTTCGCATTGGCTATGCTTTCTACAGTACCTACAAACACAAAAGGAACTTGACCCTCTTCACGAGGGATGGTTGGCTGTGGCTCATTGTCCCCTTCAATTTTAACCCGGACCTAGAACGAAAAACATTGTGAAAAACCATATCCTTAGACACATTAATTACATAATTTTGGTTGTACAATGCCAAGGTCAAAGATCACATTGCTCATTTGCAACAACAGTGTCACAACTC
>JGI24700J35501_10930107_pt1 | contig 11448 bp, 6 predicted proteins | sample TergutTh196P1_FD_35501 | JGI IMG/M metagenome (IMG submission 35501) | reverse complement strand
TGCTAGGGGTGGGGGCCATCTGGAACTTTATTAAAGGAACAGGGCTCCTATAACCTGGCACAGTATAGGGGGCACAAAGGGCCTGGTGTAAGGCCTAGGTGCATCGGGCCCAGAAAGGGTCCGTACCCCAACTACAATTCTATTCTATTCTATTTGTCACTGTCACCATAAAACCTCATCATTTAGCCTTATCCTCTGCCACTTTGATCTGGTTCACATCAACACAATTTAATTTAATTAAGACTGACCTTTTAATATTATCCTCAGTACTATCCTGAGGACCCTCCTATAAGCTTTTCTAACAAGGTGTTTAGAGGCATGCGGTTGTGCGGTTGATTGAGGCATTGCACTACAAGCCAGAAGGTCATGGGTTCGATTCCAAATCGTGTCACTGGAATTTTTCATTGACATAATACTTCTGGCTGCACTGTGGCCCTAGGGTCGACTTAGTCTCTAACAGACATGAGTACCTGGAATATTTCCTGAGGCATAAAGGCAGCCGGTGTTTACGGGTGATGACCTTACCACCTTCATGCATCAATTGTCTTGAGGTCTGGGAACCTCAGCCTCCTGGAACCCTCTGGGCCTGTAACAGGCCTGAACTGGGATTTCTTTACCTTAACCTTCAATAAGGTGTTTATTAGCATAGATTTATCTTTCCTTTCTGTATTTGCTACTTATCCAGCACATTCCAAATTGTCTGAACAGTTTGAAATGAAGTAAAGGACAAGGAGATATTTACTGTGTAGCTATCTTTATTCTCCTCTTAACCCACTGCTGTCTAATTTCAGGCATGTCTGTCACACAGTGTGATGCTCAAAATGTTAGACATTAGGTACAGATGATGGCCATTTAATAGCGTCCTTCTGTAGCTCTCATTTAAATTCCAGTCTTCTGCACATTACAATGGGCATTTAATTCCAGAACCAAATGTTTAATTAACCTTTCTTAAATCAATTTAATCTTCCCAGCATTTTGTTTTAAACACGTTCAGTTCTATTTATCCTTATTATTTTAGTAGAACAAAATTCATGTAGTCTAATTCAAGTGAAAATTTTGTAGATTAATCAGAATATGTAAGCCTTCTGAGAGAGACATTATCAGTTACTTAAGTTTTGTATCAGATAAAACAGAACTGTATCCGTTACTGTTCCAAATTTTATTTTAAAATTGAAAAATGAGAATTATGGTCTCCTTAAATGTGATATGCCCTCAGAAATGGTAATAAAACTTACCCATCCACGCATCATATCCCAGAAGATTAGAATCCTAGATTATACTCATGAACAAACCTCAAAACTTGCAAATTAAAACGTTTTCACAGAAGTTACATTAAGGTAAAATAAACGTAAAATTTCTCTAAATCATCCCACGAAGCAAACAGGGTGCAATGGATGAGAGACTGGGTCATTCCCAGAGCCATTCCCTATGTAGCATGGAAAAGAAACCTTCCCAAACATCTCCTGGGATTTTAATCTTGTTACTTCAGCCAATATCCATTTACCCTCTCACTGACCTCTTATAGCCCTAATGCAGATATAAGATTAATTTTGTTATTGAAAAACGATTAAGAAGAATTTATTTTTATAAAAAATTACTGACATAATAGATCTGAATTTTTATAGCGATAATATGAAGAATATTAGCTTCTCGATCACATTGCTGCCCAGAAGATGGGAACAGTGAACTCCTCCAAAACGTTTGTACCTACCTGCCAAAGCACGTGGTGTTATATTATTAATTTCATGAACTGTTTTTAGGTGCATTTGCAAATTTAGGGAATGTGGTTTTTAGTTGTTTCACATCCAACCATCCACATGGAAAAACTCAACAACAATGTCTTTATGGATTTTCATGAAACTGTAAGTTGGGTGGAAGTGGGGGTAATAAAATCTGACCATAAAATTAAAATTTGGTTAAAATCAGACAAAAATAACAGGCATTTCACATAAAGACTTCTGTATATTCATGACTGCTCTCTACCATTGCCATGGTTGCCTTGATTACTAAGATCACCAGTATTCATATGGAACCGATGGCTACCTTGGTACCATAGTTACCATTTTTACTAACATTACTATTGATTTTTGCTTTCCATGTTTACCTTGGTTCCCAAGTTACAAATGCTCCTATGGCTATATTGCTATCATCTTTACCAAAGTTACTAATGTTCACTGTTTGCTATGGTTGCAAAAGTGCCATAAGTTTTTCACTATACAGACATTTAATATCAAGGCATTTTTTAAGAATTTCCTTTTCAGGTGGTGCAGTGACCATTTTGTGGGCTAGAAAATATGATGCCTCATCAATTGGTAATTAGTTACCAATGTTTCAGAGAATCTTGCTCCCTCCATCTTGACTGTAGTTGAAACACAGTAAGTTGCAAATTTCTCTTCCACACTACTTACACTTCGTGCACTAACCTGAAAATGGAGATATCAAGCTTCTCTAAATCCTCACTAATTACCAGTCACCATATTCCATATCCTATAAGACCTCAGTCCTTTTTCACATATAACAGCTGTTTCCAAAAGTGGCTCTTCCGTTCATTGCTGCCATTGCCCTTTCCCCCACCAACAATCAGTAGATATAATGGAAGTAGAGGGAAAGTTTTTATATTTATGTTGTTGCACAAGAGAATTTATAAAAAGGAAAAATAATTTTCAGTAAATTTATTGCACAATGCCACCCTTGCATATGTTTTTCCCTGCTTATTGCTGTAAGAAGATGATCTGGAGTCCCAAATGACTAGCAGCTGCTGTATTTCAGAAATAAATAATTCTGTATCAAATGAATCAAAGATTTGATTGCTTCAACATTTTTAGAAAAATCTTAACTAGATGCCACAACACAGAATCTTGCTGCTCAGAGCAGTGTGTAATACAGCCTCTCCTGCAAAAGCACGAATGCTCAAAATGCCTCTCACCTAGCAGTGCTGCATAAACAGCCACTGCCAGTAGCAAAGAAATGGTAGTCTCTGCAGCTGGCAGCATTAGTAGAATTGTGACCTAGACAGCAGCACTGCAGATATAGCAGTGCATGTTCATGGAAATACATCCATTTGAGCCAATGCATCTCTAGCATTGCTGCTGTGGGCAGTGTTCCTAAAAACCACTTGTGAAAAAGGAGCAAAACCTCGTACCAAACAACAGATTTTATGTTTGCCACCACACTCAAATAAGCTCTCAGGCTTTTCACATCTCCTATGCAATGGGTAATAAGGACTCAGCGTGCCTGGACCTATATCAGTTGACAGTGTGACGGTGACCTTTCACCTCCATCTAGTGTAAATGTTAATAATACGCCAGTTTGACCAGGAGACTTGAAAAATTGGTTTAAAGTTTTATGATGGCATCTGCAACAAATTTTCAATTGTGTTGTGCAGCAATTATGAGGATTCTTGAAAGACTGGAATTACAGAATTTGTAAAACAAGTAAGTAGTGGATTCAAAAAAACCTTTTCCTTCTTCTTCTTCCACTGACTCTAAATCCCTGGGTGAAACTTGACTGTCTCTTTTGAGGATTCGTGACAGTGATATTTTTTACAAGGTGTGGTCAACAGCCCCACGCCCAAGCCCCAACCTGGAGGACTAGGGTATCCCTTTAGTCTGGGTCATCACTTTGACCTGTCTGGCATGTGAGGCCCTACCATTAGCTATGCTACTGCCAGAAGATCACTCAGGGTCATTTGACCACACAAAACTCACCACTATTTCAAACTAAGGATACTTTGAGTGGAGCTTGTCTTTCTTACAGTTATAATTTCTGTGAAGATTACAGGCTTATGGGTTATGGAACCATACAGTTTGGTAGAGTTCAAATGTTTCAGAGGAATCTGCTGTCTCCATCCTCAGGGTATAATGAAGTACAGTAGGGTCTCATTTTACGATGGGGTTATGTTCTTGAATATTTGGTTGTAAATCAAATCATCGTAAAACGAGTACTATTTAAGTGGTTTAAATTGAGATAGGTTCATGGACCCAACAAATTACTCAAATAATTTTATAATTTACAATATTTCTCTACATTATGACATACAATTTTAATTTAGTGAATTAATTATATAGAAAATTACACAGATAGTTGAAAAAAATATCAATCAAATCACTTTTTTTATTCGGTTGAAGGCCCAGACTGTGGTTCAGAAGACATCAAGAAAGAATGTAACGTCAATTGTTTTGATTTTTTCTTCTTTTCTGTCTTTTTGATGGGCGTCATGGGTGGCAAAATCACAATAAACTTAAACGAAATGAACTAAAATAGAAAAAGAAGAAATACATGCACATGTGAAAAGCGCTAGAAGCGCACTAAGAAGAGAAAGGACGCTTGAGTTGCGCCGGTGGTGCACCACAAGTCGGGAATGCTCAGTCGGACTCGACAAGGGTCGTAAAAGTGAATCGTCATAAAATGAACTGTCATAAAATGAACTGTCATAAAATGAGACACTACTGCATTCTTCTTTAGAAGGACACTTACTGTACTGTTACAAGAAACATCAGCTTACCTGGGTCATACAGAACAGTTTCACGGCTAGTAAGTTTGACTGCTAGTTTCTTAGCCAATTTTATAAGGCCATTTGCCCACATTATGAGAAAGTATGCAATATACATAAGCAGTAGTATGAGAGCCTCAAACCACTCTACTTTTCCATCAAAAGTCACAGCAAGCAGCACACCAACTGTGATCATGTAGATGCCACAGCCACGTATCAATGGCCACCACTTAAGAAGAATAATCTGAAAGGTAACATGAACATTGAAGTGTTACCTTGTATATACTTACATAAACTGTATTGCAAGCTCACAGTGCACAATCAAATTTGAATTCCTATGAACCCATGGATCCCTAAGAACTGATATGTCCCACAACTTGACAGCCCATGTCTCCTCAGCAGACAGACATGACATTCATTACTGTTTCATGGAAATAATTATTACTTAGAAATGAAATTTGGGGACAGATATCGGATTCAACGAGACATCTGTTAGTATAATATATTATCTTCAAAACAATCAGTCAATGAGACAATGTTGTAGAAATAAATCTTCATCCTTTCACATTTTTTTCAATTGAAAAACTGAACATCCTGTATTCTTTCTGTACTTTTTAACAGACACAGAGTAAGAAAAACATAATTTTTATTGTTGCACTGTGCATTTTGACAACACTTATGTTCTTATGTGTAATAAAGAAGAACATTTGTTGGTGATAAGAACATAAGAAAAACATGTTTACAAGCTAATTATTTCTGCACTTCATGGAACAAAACATATAGAACAGGGCTGCTTTCATTGGCATCTATTTAATTCTCCACTTCATGGTCATGGAAATGTCGCTAGTTACAAACATAGTTGTTCAGATACAGATAACTATTAATATTACCTTAGAAGCTGCTAGACCAAGACATGCTGCAACACCCAGTATATTGAACACAGCTGAACCAACAATTGTTCCCACCCCAAGGTCTGATTCAGTGATGAATGTTCCAATGACATTGATAAAAAGTTCTGGTGATGATGTGGCAATTGCCATGAATGTTGCTCCAGCCACATCCTCTGAAAGCTTCAGATCTGTAAACACGATACAAGAGATAATACATGCGTGTGGCAAGCTCTGTACAGTTGTCTCCTTGTAGAAAATGAGTGAAAAGGTGTATCAGAAAGCACACACTTTCCAAATGTTTTCAGCGCTATTTTACATTGGCATTTATGCTAATGTACCACAGTTGCAAATATACTATTGCAAGTTTATTTACACTAAAAACAGTTATAAATATTTCTTTTGTAATTTGTGATGTGACTTTAATGATGAAAGATATTTCAATTGCAGGTCTAGATCTTGAAGTAATCTACGTTTTTTCCTTTATATACCGGTACCAGTTCTTGTGAGGTGCTCCGAGAATTTTATAAAATCTGTTTTGGGTTTTATGTAAAGTAAGGTTATAACTGACCATTACACACAAACATTTAAATCTACCTGACAAACTTTATTGTGATTTCTCAGTGACAGATTTAATCAGTTATGTTAATACTCAAAAGCATTATTGGTGACAAGCATAATTAGTGAAGTATTGATGATACAGGGGATTGATTAGTCATAGAGAATTACGCATATTAGTGTTGATAACTTCCTAAATAATTCTGTATCAAATTTCACCACCCATAGGACACAATAATATATTTATCATATCAGGCCAATATATTTAGTCCACTGAAGTTACAATCTGACAGGACATTACATGAGTCTCACTTAGTGTCATAGAAGCAAGTTCATTAAAATAATCCAAATTTGCTGTAGTCCACAGCATAAATCAGTAATTTTATCTCTGATCCTAAGGAACTTTAAAACAGGTTTGAACCAAGGCATAAACTGTGAAGTGATCTATTATGCGTGTGTTTGCAGCCTCATTTTGTGACTGAACAGAAGCACTTGTGGGATTGTAAAACCGCCATTCAAAAATCTTGATCTGAGAAAAGATAAGAATTTTTTTATCTGTCACATGAAAGCTGCAAACCTATGGACTGTCAGTTATCACAGCAAGAAATGTTCACATTAACCTGCATGAACCCTGTTTTGTCAGTCATAAAAGTACACAAAGGTTCAAATATGAGCATTCTTTTATTGTTTTTGTTTTGTGAATGTTGACATTATTTTAAAGTGTGTATTCATCACAGAATGTGGACTGGAATATATTTTCTTTCCACACCATGTACCTAGAATATGTTCATATGGATGAAATCATTAACACTATCTGACAGCTCTAATGAAAAACTAAAAAGCCTATATGAGCCATGTGGGCTCTAATTGATTGGGCATGGGTTATGACAATATATATGACTGACTGAATATACATCTCGTGGAATTACAAAATGTACCTCAGTAAACATTGTATTGTAACCTATTTATTTCAAGCATGCTCAATAACATTGTAATATACTATTATCAAATTCAGCATGTCATGTCATCAGCGACAATAATGATATTAAAATCAGACATTCATGATCCTGCTGTATCAGACATGACTTCAAATTCAACTAGAAAATCTCTTTCATGTATGCAGCCTGTAGGTAGCTTTTTAATCTCTCCATCAAAACCGTTAAGATTTCTAAGTCATATGTTCAACATTACTTATTTGGTGTACAATTTCCATAGTATAGCATTATGTAGAGTTAATAATGACACTCTCTCTCCAAATATCTCAGTTCTTATGAAGTTGTCATAAGCTGTAAAACAAATATGCTATTGCCTAAATAAAGCCTACTTGAGACAAACTGCTCTTTGTTACAATAAACCTCTAACGCTTTTTCAGCTCAGCATGTACTGGGGATACCAGTCTAAAATGTCACACCACTTTGATACTGGCAAGTAAAAATACAGATAATTAATTAAACATAACACAGTTTCCTTATGTTGACAATGTAACATAAAAGGTCTTGACAATGATAGCTGTAATAAAGCGTACAAGTAAATACTTCTTTCCCTTTTTCATGTATTATATATTATTACGCTATCTTTCATTTTATTTAAGGTAAAATGTCATGGGCATTGGAAGCTGAAGAAAACAGTCTTTTTGGAAATATATCTTGTACTTTACAGGTACTGAATGATGGATTAAGTTGACACTGGAATTTTTAACAGAGGACTTCTACATTTCATGAAAGAGTTCACATAAACTATCTGCCTTTACTCTCCTCTTTCACTGGCATACATCGCAAATGAAAAGTTTGTTTTTGTAGCTCTAGTACACTCACAATTTGCCCAAAGTTTGCGTGCAGTATACTTGTGTCAAGATTTGCCAGGTTTTGAGGAGGCAAGTTCATTACAATATTTTCTATGTCAGATACCTTTCCATGCAATGTATCATCTGAGTCTAACTGCATTCTTTCACATACTTCTCTTCTTGGCTTCATTAACTCCTGTTTTTCTTTCAGACAGCCTTTTTTACCTTGGCTAGTTATAAAACAGATTTTGCTCTCTTTCTTTTGGTTTCTTCAGCTGACCAATGGAATTGAATGAACCATTTGAACCAACACATACATTCTTTCTCCATCATGATTGCAGATAAATTTTCCTATCAGTATCTTTTTTATCCATGTGTGATGTACGTTTTTTCACCTTGTACAGTATCAAAAGTTGCAGTAGGACATGCAGTATCCTCAATTTGCCTCAGACTGGCATGCTGGTATTTTATTAACCCTTTAAACGCCAAATTAAATCCCATCTGCCATTTGCTAGCATTACTAGGAGGTGCAAATATAGTAGTCGTTAGCAGGTTAAGGGTTAATGGTCTCTGCAAGATCAAACAACCAGTCTACAAGTCTATAACTGCAATAACTAGCCAAATGCCATTCATCCTGAAACCACTTTCAGCATTTTAAATGCTTACAGCATTCTTACATGTAGTGGAAAAAAAGTGTACTGGTCTGTTACTGTGTAATATTTCTTCCAGGAATTGCCTTCAACCACTTTAAAACTTCCTGATCACCTTGTGTTGTCATCATCCCATAAAATGACACATCTGAGGGTTGATGTCATTGAGTACAGGGAGGTGATATACACATCACAGTATTAATTTCTTTTGTATTAGGATGTACATCAACGTTCTTATGGGTGAATTGTGTATCAGCAATGTGGACTTTGTTTCCTGGCTCCTTTACAAGTAACAAACAATGGTTCAGCCATCACAAAAGCACCTCACCCTTCATCCAGCTTGACTCATGGGTAATTCCTAATATTCTTACAGAACTGTTATAAGTTTTCCAGTTTTAGCATGGAAAACTCAAATGCTATAGAAACATAATATCCATTGGACTCATGCAGCAGCCCATAGTCATGTGTAGACCCTTTCCACACTTGTCAAAATATACACCATGTTACCACCACTTTGTGCAAATATTTTTTGTGTTTTCTCAGTGATGGATAATTTTGACACTTGCTTGAGTACTGCACAGACAACATTCTGCACGGCTTCTTCATCCACGGGTTATCACGTTGGTTTTCAGGTACCATTCCAACCGTTGAAACACAAAATGAATGTTAATTCAGGATTATATCATTAGCATAAACCAAAGTTGTAGTACAAAAAACTGTTCCAATTGAAATTAGTGGAGCAATAAATGCAATGAGAGCAAAGTTAATTTTAGACAAATCCATTAGTAAAGAAAGTTACGTTAAGGCCTGCAACAAGTAGATCTACATATCATTGCACACAGATATACAAAATACATGTAGGCTTAAAACATCTGAGGCTTACTTCACAGTAGAACGACATTTTGGGTTTATTGTAAAATGAAATAATAGGTCAAATGGCGCAGGGGTTGTTTCATTTTACGTTCAAAGCAATCTTGAGATTTAAGAAATATTTTTCTGATCTAACAGCAATAGTTCACATTTTACACCTGCAGTGATTAGAAGAAATATAAATTAATGAAAGAGAAAATATGAAACAATACACCATATGAATCAGTTCTAGAAATGTCTGATAATTTACCTTTCAAACATTCCCCCTCCGTGCAGTTGTTCGCACATCTCCACCTTAACAAAAGGCACACCCCTGCCAATGAAGATTCCGTTACCTCTGACCCATGCTACTAACTACATTTCTAGCAGTGCCACAAGGGCAAAACCCTGAAAAACCAACTATGTCGTGTTCAGCTAGTCTGCCTATTTACTTTTATTGCGTAGGGAAAAGCTGTCGTTAGAAATAGATGTATTATATAAAATTCTTGCATTAACATCTTCAGCTTCCCATTGACTTTAGTGTTCGAACCTGTAGTATAATGGCTGTAAGAAAAGTGGAGTGTATCACTTTTCTTTGCATTATCTTGTACCTAGATATCCCATGCTGACCTACAGACGTAAGTTCCACTAACATGAAGCAATTGCAGTATCTCTGAAATTTATGCACAGTATTACAACTAACCTGTACAAATGCAGTCCACTGCTGGCAGAAAGTAGTCATTGCAAACTATTGCAATCACTGTGAAACAGTAGAGTGCCAAGATGAAGTGAAGGACTATGGCTCCATTTTCCTTTTGTGAGATGCTAAAGAGATCAGCGGGAAAATCAGAACTTGAGCTATTTACGCAGTTATCGCCATCTAGAGCTGAAATATTAAAAATTATTTTATTTCAAGCCTTGTAGAATGGATTTAACCTTATACTATAAAATAAAGTGTTTTGTATGTCATAATAAACAAACCGTCTCTCTTTTAAACACAGTTTAGTTAATGCCGTTTAGGAAATCATTATTAAAGATCCACACCTTCTCGGATGTGACCCTGTGTCTTTGGGCAATTAGATTAGAACATATGAAAGGATCGTTGAACCTTCAAAACATCACGAACTTCTCGCCCAACGAGACAGCGTCACCAACCAGAAGACCTGAATCTTCAGAAAAACGGCTGTGTTCACCTGAAATTTCTCAACAATATTCACTGTTTTTCTGAGAATCGTACAAACATAAATACATTTTGTGGGAAAACCCAAGATAATTAATATTAAAATAGGCGATTGCTCTATTTACCATTGTGCTGTAAACAGTAAACCCTTAGTACTCAGAATATTTTATTAAAACTTGTTCTTTTTTTATACTTCGCAAGTTACATTATCCGGAAATTGACAAATAAAGAAACTCTCAGAAGAATGTAAAAGAAGTTTTCTTTGGACTATGATGTCAAAGTAAGACAGTGAAGGAATCAGTTTTGAACACTATTTTGTTTGCAGCATGGAAAGTTTTAAATTTGATTTACATATCATGTATGCTGTAATGAATGGCAAATTTGTTTTTAAAATCATTCTGTACCAGACTTAATTGAACCATATTTCAATACTTTTATTGAAATCCATGCGTGTTTGTAGTGAATGTTCAGTTTAATATTTTATATGGGAAATTCCTTGATGTTGAAATCAAATTCGTACAATTTGGCGAAAACTAAGAACAGTCTCAGGACAGTTTTATACATTGGCTAATTATGTTTCAATTCGTTTGTTTCATGGCTCAATGGAGAGCAGTGAAATTCTGTAAGTACTTGCCGAAAGACATTACTAAAACAAGCTGCACAGAAATCTTCGGACTTGTCCACAGAGTAAACCTGACAGGATTCTCTCTCTTTTTGACACGTTCGTACCTATTAATCCAAAGTTTTAATGTGTTTTAATGCAAAGAAATTTCGTTATAACAAACATCTCTTTTCAACCTCCCCTTTTCTTTTAAAGAAATTTTGCTGTATTCGAGAAATATATTTTAGGTCTAAACATAAAAATGAGCTCCAATATATAATCACCAACGTCGTCGTTTTCATCGTCGCTTTGGGGTGTTGGTTCTTCATACAATATACATATACATATATATATTGTTGTCTACGTATTCTTAGATGCGGCTACCCTGACTGAGGTTTTTCCGTGCTTTTTCCTTGGTTGTAAGGCAAATGCCAGGGTAATACTAGCC
>JGI24700J35501_10930109_pt1 | contig 11453 bp, 10 predicted proteins | sample TergutTh196P1_FD_35501 | JGI IMG/M metagenome (IMG submission 35501) | reverse complement strand
GAGCAGAGTCCTTCTTGAGAAGCTAACTGGTTCTGCAGCTAGTCAAGAAATTCCCCGCATTTTATGGAACCCGAAAGTTCATTACCGTACTCACAACAGTTAGTTACAACAGCAGGGCTAACTGAACTACAGTCACTGTGATTGCAATGGGTAGGTAAATGAATGTTGTCATGCAATCAACATGTGTTCCTAGCAACGAAGAAAACATTTTGGTGATCACAAACTAAAGATGATCACAAAGTGGAAACAACCATGACATAATGCTGATACACAGTACACTTAATTATTGTCAATAGGGAACAGAATAGCCTAACCCATGTTACAATAAATGACTCAACCACAGCATGAACTACATAAAATTGTAGTGCCAGACCACTACTATTCAAGCTGAACTGTTCTCATTTGAATTTCAAATAAAGAACCCAAATTTTTTGCATCATAAATGCACTTTTTGACCAACCCTTATAGATACAGGTCACTGTCTTGAAACCAGTGAGCTTTAAAAACCATTCATGATATGCGCCACAATTATGGGGAGAGGAGAGTTGGCCAGCAAGATGCTGTGTGCCAAACACTGCTCTGTTCTACTGTCCAAAAACCCCACACAGTACCTACAGTAAATCAACTAACAGAAACAATACCACATAAAGGAACTGAGTAACAATATTTTCTTTTGGCCTAATATCCACTATACCACAAATCAATCCATTAATAAGATTAATCAAGGCTGTGTTTCTTGCACATTTGTATGTGCTATCTGTAGGGCATACTTTGTGTAATAAATGTATCTAACCTGTACCAGTGATTACCAGTAATGGGTATGGCAAACAACATTACACTGGGATCAATGATTGTCAGTATCTGGTATGGCAAATAGCTTTAAACTTGGACCAATGAATATTGGTGTCAGGTATGGAAAATAGCATTACACATATGCACACACAAAAGATGAGTGCTAAAACTTTGAAGAGCAAAGGAAACATACTGCTGCAGACTGGTTGACTAGTGCATGCATCTTCACATTTCTGAGAATGTTGCATTTCTTGATTAAAAAAAAAACTGTGTATCACCTTTCTGAGAGGAGTTGTCAAACACGCGAATCTCAAAAAGAGGTGAGAATTCTTCACTCAATGTATCAATAGTGTCTCCATATGTGCTGAGATTCTTACGATGAACAGTACCCTTCTGGAACTCAGTCCAGTAAACTGAAAGATCAAAATATGCTAATCCATATGGATGGTCCAGCTGGGGTCCACTATAAACAGTCTGAAAGAGAAGTCATCACCCCATTATGCTCAACTTGTGTGATCACTGTAAATCAACTACATATCAAAAGGTCTTCATCAATAATAATAATAATAATAATATATGATGGCATGGAACTTCTACATCACTCAAAGATTGAAAGCACTGTGCCCTGCATAACAGACTATAATAAATTTATGCACATACTAAGAACAATTCTGGTTAGCAAACAAGCAGTAAATCTTCAGGTTTGTTTAAAAGGGGGGGGACTCTGGGCTTCAAAACCAGCACCTGTTCCATGGCATCAGTCAATTAGCAACTTTGAGATTCAAAAGAAACTTAAAGTTGTAACTCCTCAAACTTTGTAACAAAATAGCAGAAAATTGTAATCCTAGAAATTATTTATTACAACTTTATATTATTATAAAACATAAAGCAGTCCCGTAACAGGCCCGGTGTGGCCCAGAGGGTTCCAGGAGGTTTAGGCTCCCAGATTTCACAACATTCAGCACATGAAGGTGGCAAGGTTGTCAACCTCACACACCGGCCGCCTTTACCCCCAGGAAATGTTCCTGGTACTCATTTTCACTAGGGGCTGAGTCGACCCCAGCGCCATGGTATGGTCGGAATGAATATGTTGCTGAAAAAACCAGTGACACCATCGGGAATCGATCCCGGGACTGTCCGACTAGTAGCGCAGCGCCTTAACCACTACGCCACCCCAGGCCCCCTTTATATTATTATATTTTATAATAAATAGAAATGCAGTCAGTAGAGATGAAATTCTAATATCAGGAAGACTATGACCACATTAATAATGAAGAAATTAGGAAAGAAATGAAAACAAAATCAGTACAAAGAAAAACGCATGATGCCAGACAAAACTGTATGAACTATTTACTAAACATGACTACTGAGAGGATATCATAAGAAAGTCTACAGAATAAACTGAAAGGATACAAAGACTGAAGAATATACTGAAGATAGAGATCACAAGTATGTGAAGTCACAATTTGCTACAAGGGAGAGGATTCATATACCCAAGGTACTGCCTGCCACAGGATTGGCAAGGACAAAATGACTACATTACAGTTAGGTGTGTAGGCAAGCCTGGCACATAAAATGTCTGATGATTTGAAAACTGAACGTAGTGCAAGAGGGTAGATGTTGGCAATCTTTAGTTTGAGAGATGCTTCCGGAACAGTAAGCAATGGTGGTAAGATGTATATACCTGTAAAATATAAGGTTCTTGCAGCACTGCCCATATATAAAAGACTGTTGTCTCCTGTGAAGTGATGCCTTGCAGTCTGGTAACTAGCCACAACATTACACAGCATCACAGCCCAGAAGACACCAATCTGCACATGCATGTATGTTGCAGGAGCCTACTTTTAGGTGGAAAAATTTTCCAACCCTCTAAATACAGTACCTTATTTTTCACAGATTTTGTTCTGAGGTTTCAAATAAGAATTTAAAACTTCTGCTGCTACATCATCACAGTTAAAATATTTAATTTAAGTGACACACAGAGATGTGGATTTTCATACTTTCAAGCTCAGGACAATGTTAAGAACAGTGACCGGTTAATAACTATATGCCTCCACATCATCATAAGATTCTCACTCATTCATATTACCAAAACCTGAGATGTCATGAAGATGAATATTTTGATCAGCAACTCTTTTAAACACTGGTCTTTAATATGGATGTATATAGCAGGCAGGCCAACAAATATAGTCCTGATGTTAGGGTTAGGTTGGGTAAGGTTAGGGTCAAGAAAAGAATTGCCAAAATCAGAAAGCTACAATGTTTTATTGTATATGACAGTTGGCTTTCCAAAGGAAGGCCAAACCAGCAATTTGCCATGTTACAAACCTCTCTGTTACTTCCGTCCAATCCAGCACGCTCAATCTTATCAAGAAAAGCATCACACCAGTACAACTTCTTCTCTGCGTAATCGATACTAAGCCCATTGGGCCACTGTAGATTTGATTCAATAAGAGACTTTCTGTTTGTTCCATCCATCCATGCTTGTTCTATTTTCCCTTTCTGTAAAGCTGAGCTTACCCAGTCTGTCCAAAACATAAGGCTAAAACAAACCAATGACACAAAAATAAAATCAATAATTTTTCTCCATCAAATGTTATGTGATTTCAGTTTTTATTCATTTAACACTCAAATTTCAAGCCAATAACTTCTGTGCTCTCCAATTATGGTAACATCCATTTAGCACACAAACTCACTGCTCTCCACAAACTTTCATTCACATGTGTTACTTTTATAGAGGATTCAAACACTGATACAACCAAAAACTTCCACAAACCTCAATGGCACCATCTACATAAAAGAAACAAAAAGTTATAAACGAACATAAAATAACAATTATTTCCAATGCTTCAATACAAAGGGTGGTGCAGAAATATTTATAAGTAAATAATTCACTTCTACACAAAATTTCTACTGGTACAGATACCGACTCCATATTACTTAGACTGTAGAGAGTCAAAGTTTCATCAGTTATCTCTTAAATGGTGTTTCACACTGAACTTGTGCATATATTTATCATTTATTTTCACACCAAATTTCACAAGCTTAACCCATTAATTCACTGGTTATTGCTATAAAATGGAATGCATTAACACATATCGTGCACAGCACTATTTTATTTTTCATTCCATAACAACCAATGCCTTAATGGAAGTCAAACTGCACACTTTTCAAAGAGTTATTAATATTACAAAGAATTTCATGCACCAACAATATGTGCTAGCAGTAGCATCAATTAGCGTAACTGCTGTGCTAACAAAACTGATCAAAGAAAACTAAAATAAACCTTTCCAAAAGATGCATATTCTTGAAGATCTATTACTACATTAGATTTCAGGGCCCTAAAATAAGAGTCATCAATGTCACATGGACACTGCACATGTTCTTCCTTATGATGTGTTTTAGCCTAACGCGACAGAAATTCAAGTGGACAAAGAATATTTATAATGCTTGGACCCTGTGACAATGAAAACGTATGTGACAGATGAGATACTACAAAATGTCAAATAGCCATGAAGAACAGTCAGTAATTTCAAGTCACTTACCCCATCTTTGGATGGACAACAATGGCTCTTGGATGGTACATGTTTGGGTATAAGAAATGTTTCCACTGAGCTGTATCATCCAGTCTGGCCACACCAATGGCTCTCAGGCCCAGGTCAGTCCAGTAGATATTACGGCCCATCCAGTCAATGGCCAGACCTTCACAGTTATTTATACCTTTGTTCAGAACAACTGAACGGTCTGATCCATCTATTTTCTGCCTTTCAATTACATATCTGGAAACAGTTTGGTTAGTCAGATTGACCTGTCCTCTGAAATATGATGCCATGGAATCTGGCAGATTTGTACCAAAATTTTAGAACAACACTGCCTCCAACACCATCAGACTTGATGATGATGCAGGCACAAGGTTCCAATGAAATATCTGTCCATATCTACCATACTACATGGCATCACATCCCAAAAGACACATCTTCAGAGTTTGTTAAATTTTAGTTGTTTCCACACACCTGGAATATGCAGTTGTATTCATTTATTTAGGGTAATCTATCTGACCAATGAACTAATGAAAGAATGAAGAGACTGACTGACTGAACGACCGACCAACTGACCGCCCGCCCGTCCGTCTGCCCGCCCACCCACCTACCTTCCTACCTACCTAACTAACTACATGAAGCAGAGTCCTTCTTGAGAGGCTAACACCTTCTCACATAGTCAAGAAATTCCCCATGCTTTATGGCACTCACAAGGGGATGCCACCTACCCTTATCCTGAGCCAGATCAATCCAGTCCATGTCCCACATCCCACTTTTCAAGATTCATTTTAATATTATCCTCTCATCTATGTCTAGGGCTGCAAAGTGGTCTCCTTCACTCAGGCTTCCCCACCCAAACCCTGTCTGCACTTCACCCTTCCCACATCCATGCTACATGCCCAGCATATCTCATTCTTCCTGATTTGATCACCTGAAAAATATTTGGTATGGAGTACAGATCATAAAGGTCCCTCTTATATTTGTGGTAAACATATACCACAATTCAGTTATTTCCCTGTATCAGATGCTCTGAACAATAAATAAGATGACATAAAAATACTATGTTCTTCTTTCATTCCCTTCCAAAAAGATGCAAAACAGAGAAACAGACATTGACACATTATGCTATAATGTGATGAGAGTTAACTAAATGTCTTATTCTACAATATAATCACACAAAGCTTGAAAGGACTACAATCCCTATGTAAAATAATCATAACTCCCTTCCATTGAGTTATGCCATTTATGCTGCTTTACAAATAGTTTGGCTACAGCCTAAACTGTTCAAAATAACTAATACAGCTACAAAAATAACACTCATGGACCAGGTATACTTGTGCTGAGACCAATACAGAGATATGGTTACAGTAAAACATCGATCAACTACCGCAACAGTCACGCACATTGACCTCTCCCAGATTCTTGTGCCATTTCAACATAATACAAAGGCCAAAGAGTGTGTCATTATAGAAAGGCATAAGAGGTTTAAAAGCTCACAATATGACAGCAAGAAGACTTACTAAAGATACCAGATTCTGAAAATAACCCATTATTAAGAATTCAACATCCCAGAAAACTGAAGATTTTAAACGGATGGAAACTTTTTTAGACAAATTTTGACCTGCTATGAACGTTCCATACCATACACCTTCCACAAAACTTCAGCAAATAAAATACTGTACCCAACTAGAAAGGAGAAATATGACAGTGCAATACACAGCATGTTGTTTTGTACACTGTCATAATTATGACTCATATCTGATTAAATCCCATGTCATATTTCAGATTATGTGATGTATTTCAGTAACAGCCAATGTTAACAAAATTATGTGCATTTGTATAAACATGTCTGCATTTCAATTATAGGGAGCTTTTGTACAGTGCTGAACACATGCATTACACTAATAACTGTTCATTACAAATTTTCAACAACTCCAAAGTGAAGAAATATATTTTATCTTTCCTTCCCACTTGGTTACCTTTGAACATCAGAGTAGTAGATGTACTGTGTTTTGACATCATAGTCCAGCGCAGCTGGTCGTGACAAATCCATAATTGGAATCATCACCTCTTGTGGTCTCTGCTTCCCAGTCAGGGAGATTCCTTTTATCATAGCTGGCCGAGCTTTCCCAAACAGCAGGAACTGTGACTGTTCGGCCACTGGCAACAATACAAAGGCAGTAACTTCAGCAAAAGCATACATTAGGAAGCAAAGTAAACTTTCTAAACTTATGCATTATGAAACTACAAGAGAAGCAGGAAGTTGTGACAGAGGTAATGGACAATGGCTACTAATTTGTTCAACATTTATAAATGCTGAACTTAAACCATCATATTACCTTAGCAACATCCCAAAATCTAACCAAACACTCAAACCATACAGTGGATAGGGCTACCATATGTCTGTTTTCCCCTGACATGTCCTCTTTTACAATGCAAATGTTTCTGTCTAGGCAAATTTTTTAAATTTGTAGAAATGTCAAAATGTCTGGATGTTTGTTATTTGTTATTTGCTATAGCTTCTGCATATTTCAGTGGTACTGGGGAAGGGGAGAAGGGGAAAAAACACTACAGGTTTTTAAAGAAACACATAATTACAATATTATATTAGGACTGACTGAGTCAAAGAAAACATACACATTCAGCAGGTAACCTCTGCAATATCTTGCAAAACTTCAGCATGGAAATTCTCAACTACCTGAACTCAGGGAAAAACATGCTTGAATTCTCCCTCTGAATTTACACCTACAAAATTTAAAGAACTATCAGAAGAGAAATGTTGAGAGGGTGTTTCATTTAATGAAACAGTGACTACTTGTACGAGGGGGTGCTGATTTAAGTCCTTAGCCCGACTTACTTCCCGAAGTTGTAGGACAGAATCGATAGTGTCGTTGGAAAGAGGAGACTGTTCATGTGCCAAATTGCAAGTCTTTCCTTGTTACACAGGTTGAAAGGAAGCATGTCAGGTGATGCACGCGATTTCAGCAACATCGAGACGCGAGCTGTCATCAAGTTTTTTTTCCTGAAAGGCAAGGCGCCAAAAGGAAATTCATGCCATTCTGAAAGATACATTAGGGGAACATCACCATCATATGCCACCATCAAAAACTGGGTGGCCCAGTTTAAACATGGTGATTTTTCTACCTGTGATGCGCCTCGTCCTGGACAACCCAAAACAATGACCACCCCGAAGATTATTGATCAAATTCATGAGCTAATCTTGGAAGACTGCTGGATTTCAGCTAAATAAACAGCTGAGCAACTGGGCAACTCACGTGAGCGGGTTGGGTCCATCATTCATGAAGATATGCGAAAGCTCTCCGCAAAGTGGGTCCCGAAATGCCTGAACACAGATCAAAAACGTCAACGGTGCCAGTCGTCTGAGCAACTTTTGGAATTTTTTCAGCGCAATCCACATTATTTCCTGTCGCAATTGGTGACCATGGAAGAAACCTGGTTATATCACTATGACCCGGAGACAAAGCAACAATCAATGGAGTGGCAGCATAGCGGCTCACCCCACCCCAAAAAATTCCATGTGTAAAAATCCACTGGAAAAGTTCTCGCCTTGATTTTTTGGGATCAAGACGGCATCCTCCTCATTGATTATCTTCCAAAGGGCTAATCTATCAACATGGAGTATTACTCATCTCTGCTGGTGCAACTGAAGGACATTTTGAAGGAAAAACGCTGCAGGAAGGTCACCAAGAGGGTCTTGTTCTTGCACAGCAATGCCCCGGCTCACCAGGCACTTGCAACCCAGAAGAAACTGGCCTACCTGGCCTTCCAATGTCTTGATCACCCACCCTATTCTCTGGATCTGGCCCGTTGGACTACCATCTGTTCCCTGGACTGAAAAAACAATTGAAAGGTCGCCATTTTTCGTCCGACATGGAGGTCATTGCTGCCCCGGAGACCTGGTTGGAAGGACAACCTTCTGATTTTTATTTTGAGTGGCTTGCAAAAGTTAGAGCAATGGGCTAAGAAGTGTATTGAGCTTTGTGGGGAGTACGTTGAATAAATCCCGAGTTTGTTCTCTGTAGCTTGTTTCCTTCCTGGTCGGGTTAAGGACTTATCAGCACCCCCTCGTATGTCCTCTTTTTTCAACCTCATTTTCCACTGATGCCTGCTTTTTTGTTTTTGATAAGTGGGAAATGTCCTATTTTCTTGTGCTGGATATATAGTAATCCAAACAGTGGCCCAATCCAAGCAAACTCTGTTTTCACTTTGAGGAGGGGGGGGAAGAAAAAAAAATCTGTACCCACGGTGAAGTTACGAATTTGTCATGTAATAATAATGAAGTACTATATTACTTACGCACACATTGTCCAGTCCACAAGGATTTATAACCGGCCTTACACAAACACTGCACCACAGGATGTCCTTTCTTCCATGATGGAATGCATATATGCTGGCAGCCACCATTGTTGTAACTACATGGATGTGATTCTGACAAACACAAACAAATGACTTATCATATTCAAAATTATATACTGCAGATGTTTCGTAACAACTGGCTAGGCAGTATTAATATGTACCTATCTCACAATGCAGTGAATTTAACCAGTTTCTTTCACATTACCCATACACTATAAGTACACTTTTGAACAGAATTTTCATCACTGAAAGAAGTCTGCAAATTCATGAATAGTTCCCATACCATTTGTACACAAAGAAACACCATCTCTGTACCCAACAATACAGTTTACAAAAAACTTACATGAATAGAACAATGCACATAGCACAATTAAATATATGAGGCAAACTTCATTCATTACAATATAAACACTTTTCAGGTGTATGTATAACAGGATACAGTTAACAGCTAGTGTGCACGCACATGTGTGTGTGTTTTATTTTCTGCAGGAATACTGATCTTGGTAGCAGAACATGGCAGCAATAAACAGCACCAACCGTTCCCCATATGTAAATAGGTACTGTAGTACTACACTTGCTAAAAATACTTAGAAAGCTTGCATATTATGTGAGCTTTTATTTCAAAGTGTTACCTGAAAAGCTGTAACATATACCAGACAATCACTGAAAAGGTTATTTGCTAAGTGAATTTTCAAATTAACACTTTAGCAGTTAATTTATAATATAAAGACACACTTCACGTAAGAATTCCTGCAAAGAATATTAATTTTACATAAAGGGATTTTTTCTGATATCAGCAAAGAATGAACAGCCTGTTCACATTGACAACTCAGTTCACTCTACCACAAGCATAGTAAAAGTTATGTTAAACCCTGTTCTGTGAAGTATTACATATTGCTAACAGAAAAATGCAATGAAAGACTGAGAATGTGGGACCACTCACCATCTGGTTGCCGTTGTCTGTGGAAAATGTGGATAGCAAATGGCCTACTGAGGTTAGCCACGGTCTCGTGGTCATCAGAGTTAAACTTGTCAAGCCGAATGATGCTCTGATTGCGCCAACTTGTCACATACAAATTATTCTCAAAGACGGTGATATCATACAGGTTCTGCACCTGCAACATACAACCACACCACAGTTAAGTTAAACAGGCATGAATGAACAATTAATGTAATATTTAGCAGGATAACTATATTTTCAACTACATACTCATTGTACAATTAAAATATCATATACATCAATATGCATTAAGCATCCTCCCCAGGGGATGAGTGGCCAAGGTGAGAAGTTGATCACCCATCTCCATTTAGTAATGTACTGACATTAAGAATGGGTGAAGCTATACATCTACTCTGCATCTATGCCTTCATGGTATGGTCAAGGACAATAGTACCCACTTTACCTTTATATTACCTACATAATGTATAATTCTAACACCTCCTTACCAATTTAACTGTGGGTATTAAAAAATCACACGATAATATTAATAACTGACAAATATAAACCAAAATGAAAAATCGTATCCCAAATTACAGTGTAAACATCCCATTTCAAATTTCACCCACATGTGTCAAGAGACATGGTGACAAAAGATGATGATGATGATGATGATGATGATGATGGTGGTGGTGGTGATGATGATGATGATAATGATGACAACGATAACAATAACGATGACTAGGTGGACACAACTTCCCTTTCAGACATTCACTTCAGACAATGAATTCTAAGGATTCAACATACCACTTAATCTTCAGAAAAGGACAACAGCAAATAACTGTAACATCATTCTAATAAGCACAATCAACACTATTAACATTTTAATGTCACACACTCCAAGTGTATTTGCAGTGTTTCTTCCAAGGCTGTTTATAGCTGCAGGTAGGAAAGGTACCATTAATGCACCTTCTGTGTCTCTCCCTTGTCTAGAAGGAAGTCTGCAAATCAGAATCAGTGATTGGTTAACCCCTTCCAGATTTTCTGCAATGAGAATGTCCACCATGTGATATACTTTAAATTCCCACCCTCTAGCCAGTAGCTTATTTCATTTTGTAGTCACTTGGTTTGCAAACTGAACCTGAACATTTTTCTGTGATTGTATTCCACAGGATTTATGTGAAATACTGTTCAGACCCTAACAATGAAATTAACATGAAGTTGGAATTAAAATGTCTTTGTGAAATCAATAACCCATCAGAGGCCAAACTGAAAGATGGTACAGGTGGACACAGGCAAGTGTGGGCAGGACATACGCATGTAACGGGCAGCACCTGATAGGCATTTGGTTACGAATACAAGGTATTATGCAAATATGATGAGCTGTTTGGCCCTGGGGATATGCTTGCAACTTTGCATGTGTGTGTAAATGTGCATGCACACATGTCAATGAGAGCATTTTTTAAACTACGTGGTGCATTCAAGTTCTGAGGTCTCCTAATTTTTTTCTCGGGAATGGAAGCAGGTAGAAACGTGAAAGTTGTTGGAGAAGACATGGCTGTTCTTTGGGTTGGGTTAGGCCGAATGGCAACACTCTCCTACCCCTTCAATGCTTGTGACGTCGTTGTGTGACAGTAGTGTTTTAGATACTAAACATGGTGACGTTTACATTCAAAGAACAGCGTATGATTATCAGATTCCTCCACTTGCATGGCATGAAACCCATCGAAATTCATCAACAATTGAGTGAGACATGCAATGATGGCGTTATGGACGTGAAAAATGTGCGTTCGTGGGTACAACAGTTC
>JGI24700J35501_10930110_pt1 | contig 11470 bp, 3 predicted proteins | sample TergutTh196P1_FD_35501 | JGI IMG/M metagenome (IMG submission 35501) | reverse complement strand
ATATATAGTCTACACATAAATATACATATTATACACATAAGTATTTTCATACATATGTGTGTGTACCCCATTTTCAATTTTTAAATCAGGTGACCTTTTTCACTAAACTAAGCTTGAATATTATGCCATTGGAGGACAACCCAACATCATAATCTTTAATGTCTTAAATTAACAATAATAATAATAATAATAGCACAGTATATACGTGAACGTTAGAGTCAGAAGCATAATTAGCACCATTTACTTTAGAGTTTTCAAATGATATAAAAGTATGTGCAGTTGGTTAAGGCACAATCTTACAGTCCCTAAAAAGATAAAATTCGTTATATTTCTCACATAGCTTTAAGATAATTGCTACCTTTCGAGTAACAAATTTTCTTATTAACGTGTCCATTTTTTAGGCGTCGTGAAAACCCCATTAATTTTTCCAATATGATGTGTGGTTTTGAGGTTCGAACCCGAAACCCTGCATTGCCAAGTACTCATCCTCCAGAGCCGTGTTGTTTATAGAGGATCCAGGATTGAAGCGTGACGTTTATTCTTAGTCAGTGCACTCGGGCTTTATATTAATGGCAGCTTACATCCTACACGACCTCGTCTGAGCAATATCCGTAACGCATGTCTCTTGCTGTAACCCTTGTGTCAGTCGGACTATAACAGTGCAACACACAACACACAGCATTAAAGCAACAGTGGAATTTGTCCATAACGTTTGTCGCAATTGTGAAGCACAGTACTCCTAGGATGTGACGTCAAACATATTCATCTGTAAGGAAGACGAAGTACAGTTGTTCTGCATGTATCCAAATATCAACAAAATTAAATATGCTTAGAAAACAATATTTAGTCTTCTCACTCATCGATCAGAGAAGTTTAAATTTTTTATCGAAATAATATCTAAAAATTTTCGATGGCTACTTCAGAAAAGAATAAAGAAGAAATATTTGAAAATGGAACTAATAAATTTTGATTGCAAGCAGAAATAAATGAAGAGTAGATTATATGGATGGAATGCTTTTACCCTGTAGTTAAAAACCTTTCATCTTCGCTTCTGTTTTCTGGGAATGTGAAGGTCAAGTGCCGTATAAAATTAATTTTTCATCTTATATTATGTTTGTATGAATCTTTGTCTTGTATACTGACAGAGGAACACACTGGGGGTGCTGAGGGGAACATTTCAGCCTAAGAGGGAGGAAATAACAAGAGACGGAGAAAACTGCATAAGAGAATCTTGATAACCTTTACACTCGACCAAATATTATTAGACAAATCGAGGAAAATTAAGTTGGTAGGTCATATAGTAAGCGTGCAAGGACAGAGAAGAACCTAAGAAATTATGATCGAAATATCTGTAGGAAAGAAAAGGTGTGTAGGATTCAGGTGGAGATGGGAGCTTCGGCCTAATTATTAAACTGAGTTGAGGAAAATAGCGTAGGAGGTTAAGAAAATAACAAATATGTCTAGACAGAGGCCAGTGACGAGGGCTTGTGGAAACGGAATTGAACCTTAAGGTTCCTTACAATAAGGGGAAATTCTTGGCTGCATGAGCAAGTGTGAACCTATTCAAAAGGAATCTGCATCTTAGGTACAGTAAGTTGTTTTGTTCTTCTGACAATTTCAGTGCTAAATACGTAAATTAAACAATATTCGTTTCTGAATAACCCCTAATGTAATAATTCTAACTAAAACTACACAAAAACTTGTTTAATATCTACACTACGGCATGAGATACAATCATAATATTTGTAGAGGGTACTGTATGATATTGAGTAGTACTGAATTTGTTAATGTGTTAGAAGCATGGCCCTGCTTCAGTGGATTTATCAGATTTTAAAAATACAGTAGTTACTGTTCAAAAGACGTGCTTTAGAATAAAAATAGCTTCATTTTTACACTGACTAACTTGTCAGGATTATCAGAAACAAGAACAATTATTTCTCTCAATGTCATTAACCAGTTGTTTTTTGTAATGAAGATGCAAGACCCTTTCTGTGAGCTACAAACTGAAAATTTACACAACCCATCGAAACACAACCTTCCGCATAAAGTTGTCCTGCCATGGGCTAAGGGATTACTTGTCACTCTTTATTCCTCGCATTGTAAGATATGCACAACAAAATGTATGCACACCAATTCGAAGTACAGTTTAACTGAGCTTGGGAAAATACCAACCGTCTTCCAAAAAAGGAACAAAATAGGAGCTGCTGTGTTACAGAAGACGTTTCATAAAGACACGTTATACAATAGAAGACAAGTTTGAGCTATTATACCCTTTTTCTTGCAGATTACTCACATCTCTGCTGCTGCTGCTGCTGCTGCTGCTGCTGAAGGCTCCAGAGAAGCTGCTTCACTGTATCACTGTCCACTACATCTTGCAAAAGCCGAAAAAAACAGACAACTGTCACAGGGGGTGAGAGGCGGTTTGACCGGTGTCCACCCGGAATGGAAATATGGAGGGGTTAGCATCAAACGCTGATGCTGCAGCTAACATCTCTGCAGCATCAGGCTGTTGTCTGCAGAGCTGCTGCAAGCGCAGGCATTCTTGTCGCTCTGGACCAACTGCCTACATGCAGCAGCCACCAAACAAGCTTACCAACCTATTCAAACAGTACTTTATTCTAGTTGCAGGAGATGATATTCCCACGTTCTGAGAGTCGTTAAGACAAGATAGACGACTGGAAAAATTGTCTCAGGGTTTTGAGGTACTTCAAGATGGACTGGGGAGGGGAGTTGTGTTAAGGTAACGAAAGTTGCCTGCATTAATTCACAGAAAGGTCATTTCACATGAGATCTTGGCTCTTCTGGGATGTTACGCAGCGTTGATAATCAGTTAGTAACTGAATTTTCTGGACGAAATAACTGTACGATCTTCAAGTGTCAACTGTCCTAGAAGAATACTTCTTGTACTATTTGGCCCTTAAAAATAGGACCTATATTTCTTCCCGAAACGTCGGTAATAGACTATCAGCCCTGCGTAACATCCCAGAAGAGCGAAGATCTCACACCGCTGCAGAAGGGTGAAATCACTAGTAATTTTACATCTTACACCTTACGCCTACAGTAACCTACAGCATTCCTCAGTATGAAACAAAGGTATTTCCTTTAACATGGAAATACATTGATCTGAATGTGTATCGTGTTTTTCTTACTTAGCAGTTCGTTAAATATTAATTTATTATATACACATATAATATAATTTTTGTATAATAATCTGACGAGTGAACATAAGGTGACAACATTCACAACCATAAATATTAAAGACTGTTTAATGTGTTCCATATTCCTGCATTAATCAGACATATAAGAATTTTAAAGGAAGAAACAAATGAACTTGGATGTATGAATGTAATTTTATTACATAGCAATCAGGAACAGTTTCGACCACTCACGTGATCATTTTCAGGGTGGCGAGAACAAGAATACAAATACTATTATAATGTGTCGAAATCACCCCAAAGTTGAAAATCATATAGTTTATGAAATTCTTGTTATCCTTACCCTGAAGATGGCCACATGAGTGGCCGAATCATGTCGGTAATTACAATGTAATAAAATTACATTCCTATATTCAAGTCCATTTGCTTGTTAGTTTTAAAATTTTACTAAATAGTATGTTTAAACTTGCTGAAAAATGTCTTACACTAGTTTCCAGTTTCTTACATATTGCTTGAATATTCTTGTATACAGATACCTCAGAAGCATAACTACTAATTTACCAATATATGCGGCGTCAAATTTCGTATTACCGCAGTACTGACAGCAAAATGACTGAAGACTTAAAGAGTTTAGTGAAGAATGGAGCCAAGCGGGAAATTTTAACTCTTTCATAACAGAATGCTCGACTCATTATTGCAAGTCGGATAAATAATTATAGGTTAGAGTAATACTAACACTGACAGTAAAGTAGCTAATATCGTGTGACCATTCTGTCTGTATTCTTACGGTTCATGTGTAAAACGTAATAAGACAAACTGATAACTTAGCGGTGAGCAATAAAGATATTTGCTCTACCCAAGTCTCAATGTGCACACTCGTTGTAGCTGACTGAGTTTTCTCGTAGTTTTCTTCAGTCACTCCAGTAAAACACTACGATATACCTGCAGTAGAATACTACCGATTTTCTTCCTATCTCTATTCCAGCTCTTCAGAAGCTAAACAGTCTGACAAATTGACACCCTGAAATAAATTGCAAAATCCCAGCAAAAGAAATGCAGTTTCTAGACGTAATTATTGTGCTAACCTTTAAACAGACTCTAAAACTTTAACATAAACCTGTAAAGCTAAAGACAACGTGTAACTATTCACTCAATGAGGGCATATATGTGGAATACAAACATAGCTCCACTCATTCTTATCCTCGGCCCCAGATGAATGTGAGTGGTCAACTGCACGCTCCGTCAGATTTATCCCTGGACAAGAACGTTAGAACTTTATCAGTTGGAAGCTGCGTCGGTCCCACAGTCATTGTGAACATTTAAGGAAAGGAAAAGAGAAATCTCCGTTTTTGTTCCCAAATTTTACATAGTGGTCTTGTTGTCCGCTCGGTCTAAGGTTATTGGCACAGAGATCGAACCCAACCCATTTGACTTGGATCGATACTGGCTTACTAAGGTGCCACAGAAACATGTCTGTTTGCTGTGCCTTTAGCACCTAACCATCTCTGTCACATTCCGTGAGCAGCGGCGGGTGGATCTAAGAATCCAACTTGGCAACACCTCAGTGAGCCAGGATGGATTTGGACTGAGCAGCATTCAATTAGATTATGTGCGTGGACTAAGGCACTGAGAATATGAAGAATATGTGAGGGTAACAGCCGTCAGTAGCAACTAAATTCATTTAGTATGATGTAGGCTTTTAATGTTACATGTTTCGGCTCACAAACACAGAGCCATCATCAGGATGATAAAACAACGAAAAAATTTTCTCTTTCTTTATTATTTCTTTAGTCTAATGACGGCTTCTTGTCTATGAGCCGAAACATGTAACGTTAAAACCATACTTACTTACTTTCTTACTTACTTACTTACTTACTTACTTACTTACTTACTTACTTACTTACTTACTTACTTACTTACTTACTTACTTACTCCATGGAACAAAGTCCTTCTTGAGAAGGTAACCAGTTCTCAGCCATTCAAGCAGTTCCCAGCATTTTATGGAACCCAAAGTTCATTACCACACTTACAAGTGCCCGCCACCTATCCCTATCCTGAGCCAGATCACTCCAGTTACAACCGCACAACACACTAAAATAATTTAGCAGTGACTGACGGCCCTTACCCCTACACAATGTTTCTTCATCGCGACAGGATGTCTGATGTAAAAATACAAATAATATGATCATATACTATTATTTTGTGTGTTTTGTAGGTACAGATCTTCTGTTGGCCCGACCCTCCCGCTGAGGAGTTCTGCCTCATGTCGAAATGACACATGAATGTACCGAGTGATTTGTGCAATAGAATGAACCAGACGGCCGGATTTGTAGAACTCAAGAATAATTTGGCATACGGAGAGCAAAGTAAGTATCATGTGGAAGGAGGAAGGGACCTAATGAAAATAAAAAACAGTCCTCTCTGGAAGAGACTAAAGTCCCCCAACCTGATATATTTAATTCCACTTCATTTTATGCTTGATCACTTGAATATTATTATTCCCGGAACCTGACATCTTCCAAAGGAAGTGCATATAATATATGTAGTCCGAAATAACTCAGATAATCTAAGAAGGATTAACACATCAACCAACAGCTGCAGATAAAACGCAAATTATGACAAATGCCATAAACGTTTTAATCATAAGAATGTGAACATTTCGAGCAAAATGGCTTACCGTAGAACAAACACAAAGGAAGTATTTCTTACAGAGCAATTATTCAAGTATAACAACCAATATAGTACCTTGATCAATTTCATAAAATGTTACACGCTATTAAATAAAAATGTTACTGTTCTGAGACGTGATGCCGTGTAATTTGGTAGATAAAATAAACTCCTATGATTAAAGCAAGGGGTTTCTTTCAAATTCTAATGCATATTTTCCAAACTGTTTGCCATCATATAGCAAACAACAGGTCTTACAAATGTGCATTAGTCATTCAGTCAATCGGTCATTCATTCATTCATTCATTCATTCATTCACTCATTCATTCATCCTTTCATTTTACTTCTTCGCCCGAAGTTTCAGTTACTCCAAAGCCACGGATCATTATTATTCGTGACGACACAAGTACAATGTTGCCTGTGTGATATTCTTTATACCATATTGTAGGTGCCGCCTCTGAAAATCGGAAATCAGGATCTCCTGCCTAAAAATTAATTTGTGGGGACTGACATAAATAATAAGCAAGTATTTGCTGCGTCATTTGAGAAGATGGCTGACATATCACTGGAAAAAATATGTATTTTTTCTGGACTTGAAAAAAATTCAGTGACGATTGACTGTTGTTGATAGACCAACGGTGGTGATGATGACGGTGAACATTTGTTAAATCCAACACTCAAAATTCGAAGACACTGTCACGTGACAGTGCAGGTTTTGAATCAGACACTGCTTCACATATTGTAGTACAGTAAAACGTACAATTGTATCAGATGCGGTCACCCAATCTGCTTGCCACACTTATCCTGTGTGTTGGACTGTAGCACCTCTCATTCAGTAGGTGGCGCAGTACCTGTCCAATTAGAGATGACAGAAATTTGCGTGCTTCCAGAAGATCGTACCCCAGCAGCTGTACCACATTTACTTGCTAAGCCTTATGATAATGAGGACAGAATGTATTTGACTAGTGTCAGGTGGAGCTGACTGGGATATGAATCGAACCGCATAACGGTTGGGCGGACATTTACAGCCAGCAGCGTCTTCATGTCTTGAGAATGACCGGGAATTTCACTTGTCATTTGCAGACGTGTAGGAGGTTCGCCGTCGACAGCCGTAACTGGAAGATGGTTTTATTTCGAGTTTCTACAAGACAGCTACTCGACCGTCCTATATCTATGGCACGATAGGTGCGCACGCAGAATTATGTGTGCTGCGTGCCTGAGCCAATACCTGCGCACAAATTCTACAATAAATACAGAAATATTTCGACTGGAAGTCCGGGGTTTGAAACCTGGTGGAGACAAGAAACTATCTCTCTTTAACACCCGTCCAGACCGGCACTGAGGCTAACATAGCCTACCACACAATAAGCACTGGGTCTCTTTTTTGATGGTAAAGCGGCCGGAGCGTGGCCTTGCCCACGAAACCCCATCAAGCACCGAGGCTAAGGATGAGTAGAGCTACATCCCTACTCAACCTCTACGATCTTATTCTTACTGACGTATTAATTGGGTTGTGACTACTTAGCTGCTGCAATTTGCAACTTTTAATGTCTGGACGGAATAGAACATGAACATAATCCCTGCAATTAAAGATAGTTCTTTCTCTCCTATACGTTTCCATATCATTATTTTAAGGTAAAAAGGGGCCCTATTTCTGTAAAGGTTTGTTGTGCCCGTTACATTATACATTCCCAGAAACTAAGTAACCTTACATTAAATGTGCCTTAATCAGTGTTCAATAGTTCTCGCTTCCCTTTCATGGTTTATATTGCCTGAAGGAACTGAGAAACCACAAAGAAATTCTCAGTCAGTATATTAACAGTCCCAAACGAAACTTGACCAAAATTGTCAAGTACCATTGCAATTGCATGAAAAAATGTAGAATAAAAATTACGGTACTGTAAATGCAAGACGATGTTTGAATGTTACATAATGTCGTGGTTTCTTGTGTGGACGCCACCAGGATTCCTTTTTTCCAAGGACTGTCAGCCATAAAGTTTGTTACAGTGTTTCATACAATGCAAGGTGCTAAACTCATTATTTTTCTAAACACAAGAATATCTTGTTAATGACTAATTTTTTATATTAACAAATTACTTAATTTCTCCTTTTTTCAAATTTAGAATTTCCAACACTTAAGTCGCCTCGAATGTAACACCGTATCATTTGGTAAATATTTGGAAAACTACGGGATCATGGGGTGATACGGCCGGTTAAGGCGCTGTGCTACAAGCCCGAAGGTCCTGGGTTCGATTCCCAATGAATTCGCTGGAAATTTTCATTGACATAATCCCTCTGACTGCACTATAGCCCTGGGGTCGACTCTGCTTGTAAAAGAAATAAATACCAGGAATATTTCCTGGGAGGATACAGGCTGCCGGTGCATATGGTTGAAAGCCTTACCACGTGCATGTGCCGACTGGCTTGCTTTTCCTTTACTTTCGCAAGACTACATTCATCATGACAAATGAAGGCAGCAAGCTGTACCAGAAAGTCGGTGATTATGTACCATAAGTAAGTCGTCAAGTCACCAGAACTAATATAAGAACTTAGACCTCTGTTTCTTAATTAATTGTTGTTTTAATATTCTAGAGTTGTGAAATGCCTCTCTTGTTCCATTAGCTGGCGCCTGTCTACCTTCACTGTACAGTTCAGTAACTTTAGGTCCCTTCGTAAACTATTTAATACAACCACTTCAGCAAACTCAAAAAAGTACAGTCGGGATATCAAAAAATGCCACACTAATTTTTTTAAGTCTAAAATTTACCTATAAAATGTATACAAATTAAGCTGATACACACATTTCTAAGACTTATCAGTTAATCCTATTTACGGAAGCCTAAACTCAAAAATTCTTAATGTTACGAACAATAACCATTGTGCTTAAGGTGTCAATTTGTGTCCTACATTTAATTAGCTGACTTTGACGCACGAATGTTAACTAACACATCTATTTTGATATAATTCGGGCTATGCGAATATAGAATTTTTAATCAGTCTCACTACAGTCAGTGATAGCATACAGTCTTATTGTTGGTTGTCGCTGCATGTTTAGGCTACATCTAAACATGCATTAAGAATAACATGCTTCAAGTAAACAAACTTTAAACTTTCTGTGCCACATTTCTATTAGTAATTACAACAGCCTGGGTTTTACAGATGGGCTGTAAGAATTACTTTAAAGGTTTCAAATAGGAATTGTGTTACACTAACTCAGACGTGATGACAAATGATAAGACGTGGTACTACAAAAACATGTTTTGTGATCTCACATCAAATTTTATTACTTAATTCAATTCTCTTATCTTGAAATAATATCAGTTTCTGTACTGCAAAACTGGGGCTCCCAAAATATTTCTTTTGTGAGGCAGCAGCCAATCTCGCGCTTAGGCCGCCTCATTTTTGAGGTTTCTAGATCACATACAGTTAGACACACACACATACACACACATACATACCACGCACGCACACACATATACACATACACACACACATACACACACATACCACTCACGCACACACACATACGCACACATACGCACACATACACACACATACACATACACACACATACGCACACATACACATACACACACACATACACACATATCACGCATGCACACACATATGCACACATACACACATACACACACATACACAAACATACCACTCACGCACACACACATACGCACACATACGCACACACATATCACGCACGCACACACATACGCACACATATACACATACACACACATACCACTCACGCACACACACATACACATACGCACACATACACATACACACACACATACACACATATCACGCACGCACACACATATGCACACATATACACATACACACACACACACATACACACACATACCACTCACGCACACACACATACGCACACATACACATACACACACATACACACACACATACACACATATCACGCACGCACACACATATGCACACATATACACATACACACACACACATACACACACACACATACACACACACATACCACTCACGCACACATACACACACATACACACACACACACCCGGTAATACTCCACTGAATGAGAGATCAGCTCATCGCAAAAGCCGCTACCTATACAACACCCCAAAACATGAGAAGAACACTGGTTCCCTCAACGAAATTCGAACCCAAGACCCAGCAATTGGCGCTCCCACATCACTGTGAAATTGTTACGTGACATTAAATAGTAATTTATATCACGAATAAATTGCCAGGCAATAGCTAAAATGTATAGAGTATCAGTAGTAATGAAATGTATACATTATCAGTAGTAATGAAATGTATACAGTATCAGTAGTAATGAAATGTTAGTTTTTCCGACTACTTGACAATTGATTGTTAAAATGTGTATTCATTCAAGCAAGTAAAGCAAAGTAAAGGCCGACGTGGCCCTAGGGGTTCCGGGGAGGTTAAGGCCCCGGATCTTCTCGACTTTCGGCACTACAAGGGTGGTAGGTCGTCAGCCAAACGCACCGGCCGCCTTTACTCCAGGATAAATCCCTGGTACTCATTTTCAGAGGCTGATTAGCCCTCAGGGCACATAGTTTTGTCGGAAGGAACCACGGAAAAAATCGCAAGTGACACCACCGTGGATCGATCCCGGGACCGTCCGACTAGTAGCGCAGCGCCTTAACCACTACGCTAACCCAGGCCCCTTATTCATTTAAGCACAAAGTTAAATCATTTCAAGAAATTACATAAGTAAAATAATATATTAGCAATGGAATATCTGCCGATCCCAGTGGCCGCGCGGTCTAAGGCGTGGGCCTGTTGCCTTTCTTTGACAGGGATTTTGGGTTAGAATCCCGCCGGGGACATGGCTGTCTGTCTGTTGTGAGTGTTGCGTGTTGTCAGTTAGAGGTATCTGCGCCGGAGCGATTACTCTTCCAGAGGAGCCCTACTGAGTGTGGTGTGTCCAATGAGTGTGGCCGCGAAGCCCCGTGAGGGGTGGTCTTGACCCGGAATTGGATCGAAGCCCTACAGAAGAAAAAGGGGAACATCTTCCTACAAAAGGAGGCCTAAAACTACTGTAGTTGGGAGTAGCCATGCAGTATCTACATACTGTGAAAAATTATGTTTATATTTTTTTGCGAGAAACAGATCATTGTCTACACAACTGACTGTAACAAATGGTCTGCATTAGCTTTACTGCTTGGTGTGTATCGTCTGACGTCGTTTGGATATAAAATGGTGATTGTTCCTCAGAAATTTGCGAACGATCAGGAAACATACAGATAATTGTAATGTAAAGAATAGACGCTGGATTGCTATTTAATTGCCGGTAAGTTAGTGCACTGCACTGCCTTGCACAACTTTATTTTAAATTTTGAAATATAAATACTTAAAAAAACTAAACCCAAATATTTATTCTTCGATAGCCAGGCAATCTTAATATTACTTGTAGCTTACTCGTATTTTACAGATTCCGATACGGTAACCTTTCATCATTTAACTTGTCAGTAGACAAACTGGGAAAGTACAGGTATAGTTTTACTCTTTCTTCAACCTCGGCGATAGATTGGGGTGGGTGATAAACTCCGTGTTACTGCCCTTTTAACCCCAGAAAGAGAAACGGCGGGTGGGCCCTGGGATCAGTCTCGAAG
>JGI24700J35501_10930111_pt1:0-10000 | contig 11475 bp, 2 predicted proteins | sample TergutTh196P1_FD_35501 | JGI IMG/M metagenome (IMG submission 35501) | reverse complement strand
CCAAAAGTTTTGACTCACGTGCATCTCTTAAGCTTGCAAGTGTGTGTACTTCTTTTTAAGTATGGAATTTCTTACACAACACAGTGAAGAGAAAAACTGTAAATCACGCAATTTTTAACAATTTCACAGATGTTATAATGTAACTGGTTGTTCTGGCACACAGTAATCAAAATTAATTGAAAATGTGGATCTCAACACTGAGCTTCAAAACTCTATCAGTTCTGCCAGTAACCACTCTTAAGTCAGACTGTTAACCTTGCCTCAAACACAACAGTCTCACAACTGCTGATTGTACATACTGGAGATGAATGCTTGTAACACCAAAAATAATACAACTATTTACAACTAAATCTCTTCAAAAATGTAATAAAATGTAAAATATACACAGAGGTAATGTCTACTTAAATTGTACACTGCTCACATTACATAGCCACATTCAGTTTACAAATATCAAGATGGCACATATAATTCCTTTAGCCATGTAACTGGAAGAACAAAAGTATAGAACCTTGCTCAGAGTAAAATATTACATTACACGATCCACCCACAAGCCATCACAATCATGCATCAATCTATGCAAAACTTGTGAACCTGCTACTGCAGGAATAGATTATCTCAGTAGCTGAATGAGAGGTGAGCAGGAAAGAGTCCAGTAGGAAATCTAGTTCCACTTACAACCACTTGCTCATACTGCTATCTAATATGACACTGCCAACAGTGGCTAACATGAATAAAAATCATGATTATGATATCAATATTAAAACCAACCAAAATAAAGTTCATGTATGTAAGCTTACATTTTACTGTTAACTGGTTTTGTTATGACAAAGACTTTATAAGTACTGGAACTGAGAAATAGCCAAAAAGTGAAGCTCAGCAACATGGAAGGAATTTTTACAATCCAGCATCAATAATGTATGCAGCATGCAGTTCTGCACTTGTTAGGATTTTGTTGTTTCAGATAGCATATATTATTTCATCAGACAGAATGCAAGAATAAGGTTTGTGAACAATTTCACACATCCAAAACACCAATAAATTCCCATCATGTATAGAAGATTGTACTTAAGAGTATAGATTAACGTTACATTATGTATTACTTCCTAAACGGTGAATACATTTCTGAATGTTACACAACCTACAAAATGCCACCGCATTTACATTTTTGTTTTCTGTGTATCAGTCTTTCAACTTTATTTTGTTACATTAAACATTACCATGCATGATATTAATTACCATATTTCACACCACAAATATGACAAACCAGAAACCCAGCTTTCATACAACTAATCATGATGAGAATGGAGAACTATAATATAAATGATATCTGCAATGTAAATACAATAAATATGGTACTTGGCTGTTGTTTCACATGGCAAGAATGTCATCCCATGGCTTGGATGGTTAGTCACTGGCCTCTCACCACAGAGGCCAAGGTTCAGTCCCAGGCCAGTCTATGTGGAATTTATGTGGTCAAAGTGCAACTGAGACAGGTTTTTCTCAAGTTATTTGTCTTCCCATCAATATCATTCCACCAATGCTCCATACTCATTTATTTACCTATCCCTGACACAATATAAACTTAGTAATTCACAGTGTTGTTAAATAACACACAAAAAATACGTACCAAGAAGCCATCTGACTCATTTTAGCACTGGCTGCAGGTCAAGGAATACACTAGGTTTGAAGTTTTCTCTGCTTCAAGCAAGAAATCAAAGACTAATTTGGAATCTGCAAACTCCAGAAGCTAGAATGTCTCATGATACAAACAGGGCTACAGGTGTAATTCTGATTGAATGGAAGATATATTAAATGAATACTACTCCGTATCTAATGAAGCATGACTGAAAATAATATGGGCAACAAGTCTTGTCCATTTCTGACCTCACCCATCTAGACAATTTTGCACATTTCCAAAGGTAAGAATGCCACACTGGATCCCAATGGAACATGTACTTCAGTGGTCACCACAAACAGTTAAACAGTTCTAAATATACATAAGGACATGGAAAATGATAAGCTTTCGGAACAATTACAGCCTTATTTAATGCAGCTGCACGTACTTTATTTATGATTTACTTCACATCACTGTCACAAACTTACACTACAAGGCAACATCAGAAATTACATTTTAAAAACACAAGATTTTTGTATAAACTGAAGGAAATTCATATGTTAAGTTAAAATAATTACTAATTTTAAGAAACTTTAATGTCTGATCCACTCCGCACTCTAGCAAAGCGTGAATGAGACAGGTTATATGAGTTTTGAGATGATCACAGCAGCATAGCTCACAACTGAGTACTTCTGGGATATGACTTTGCATCAATGGTAACTGGACTCCCACATTTGAATAAAATGTCATGTCCTCATTTTCAAGGATCAAAATGTTGATATTTTGAAACTTGATCCAGTGATGCAGTATCATATCCCAGAAGACAAGAATCCTAATGCTGTCTTTTTTCCCTCATTTGTGTAGGAAATGTCACTTCTCTTCTGAAAGCCACACTTTTTTAAGTCTAAGTCCTAATCACTAATAAATCATGGACTGAAAGAAGGAACAAGAGTTTGTGCATATGTGTCTTCAAGTGACAAAAATGGTCAATCAACAATCTTATGAGTTTGTCTGCAACAAAGACAATCTTGTGTCCCACTCATAAGCTTTAATTTCTACACAGGGACCAGACAGAAGTACTGTGCAGTCCCTATATATGATATACAGCACGGTTAATGGTTTCATGTAATCTGGGTTATCATACACAACCGCGATCCTGGACACAATATGATGAAAACCAGCCATGTGGCCACAATTAAGTCAGTAAAAGCTTGTACCACCACAATATGAAACATATATTCTCTAAAAACAATAAACAAGTGAAAAGAGGTAACTGATCTCCTAGTACTCCACATTGTTATGATCTACACTTTGCTTTTATATAAAGGTAAAGGTATCCCGGGACAGGCCGAGGTGGCTCTAGGGGATCCGGGTAGGTTAAGGCCCCAGATCCTCAACTTTCAGCACTACAAGGCTGGTAGGTCATCAGCAAAACGCACCAGCTGCCTTTACCCCAGGAGAAATCCCTGGTACTCATTTTCAGAGGGTGAGTTGACCTCAGGGCACATGGTTTTGTCGGAAGGAACCACGGAAAAAATCCCAAGTGACACCATCGGGGATCGATCCTGGGACCGTCCGACTAGTAGCGCAGCGCCTTAACCACTACGCCACCCCAAGCCCATGAATATAACCAGCAGTCCGCAGCTAATAAGAGAATGCAGCTTCATAGTTTCTCATTGATGGCTGTGTATGTACAGAAGACACGAGTGACCACATCATGTCACATAAGAGCCTCTACACTGGACACATCACTCTTACAATAAAAAAAAAAAACTAAAACTGATATCTTATACAGTTACTGTTCATGGTCTCACAAAATTAGTATCAAACTGTAGGACATAACGTGAAAAATACAGACACATACAAATGGTTTCTGACAGTGACTTAATCCAGTACAGTACAGATCTGAAGCTTCACCTAGAAGAACTATACTTTAGTTCATACCCTCTGGAACCACATTATCTTCATTCTCAAGTCTGTCTTCAGATCTTCTGAATCAAATATTTTTATACTCAGCATGAGGCATCACAATATTATTGCTGAATACTGCACCCATGTTACTACATATAAACAACGTAAATCAGCACTTAGAATAAAGAATTCATTCAATATTTATTAGTAACTGGTCACAGCAGATGTGAAATCTACAATGCACACTATACAGCAGGCATCACACACCAAAGCCAACAAGAACTCTGCCCACCTCTGTGCTAAGTAAACCAAAGTGTACAATGAAAATTACTATACATGGAAGTATACGTGGTTTGTTCAAAAAGTATCCGGATTGGAATTGTAGTGGTTGTTCACTGGGTGGGATGTGTTTGCAACCAGTCTTTAGATGTTCGTACATGTCTTAGCAACTCATGAAACAAGTTGCAAGTGGCTGCGTTTGCTCAGTTGGCTGTAGTAGGTCGCGGAAGTAACATGTGTGTTTGTGTCATAGCAATTTTTACGATGTGTGAAAGTACCGAACAACGCATTTGCATCAAGTTTTGTTTTAAAATCAGAAAAACCATAACGGGAACGTATCAATTATTGTGGCAAGCATATGGTGAAGATGCAATGGGTTGTACACAAGTGTTTGACTGGTTCTGTCGATTTAAAGAGGGTAGAAAGAAGGGGCACCAGGTGTGACGCAAAACAAAGGTCATGTTACTGGCGTTTTTTGATTCTGAGGGTATCGTACACCACAAGTATGCTCCCGATGGGCAGAAAATTAACAAGGAATTCTACCTGGAGGTCTTGCGACATATGCGTGAATCAGTTCGCCGAAAACGACCGAAAAATGGCGGGATGGCGACTGGATCCTGCACCATGACAATGCGCCTGCACACACTTCACATCTTGTGCAGCAGTTTTTGGCCAAACACGGCACCACTCAATTGCAAATGCGGCCATACTCACCAGATCTCGCACCGTGTGACTTTTTCCTATTCCCAAGGATTAAGAAAGTTCTAAAAGGACACTGATTTGAGGCAACGAGAACATCAAACGAAATTCGATGAAGACACTATTAGACATCCCGAAAGAGGAGTTCGCAAAATGTTTCCAACAGTGACAGAAATGCTGGGTGAAGTGTGTAGCTGCAGAGGGGAACTATGTTGAAGACAATTAGGGTTAAAACCTCGTACGCTTTATCTACTTCATGTACTGTGGTCAGTCCGGATACTTTTTGAACAAACCACGTATAAACCAGAGGTACATATTTTGACTAACACACTAAACAGAACAAACAACCAAGAGGTCAATAATGATGCAAAATCAAACTGTCTCAATACAAACATAATTAAATATATATATTCAAAATATGTGTGGCAAAAAAGTAACACATAGTGCATGTTAATATGCAAATGAGGCAATCCAAATATCAAACTTGCTATCAGAATGTGTTCTAACAATTTTCTGAACTAGATGTATTTTTTAAACAAAGTAACAAATGTACAGGAAACTATTTCTCCAGAAATATGAATAGGACTGTGTTGGCTTAGCAAACACTGCACAAGAAACACCGATACATGTTACTTGGATATAGGATATAAATAAGGGACACTTTTCTCCTCAAAGAAACAGAACTTCAATTCTGAGATATGGCATCCCCATTGTGTTCAGAATTATTCAGACATAGAGACAACCCATCAACTACACAACATATATTTTTCACATCAGAGCTACTTGTTTTGGCTACCGCAATGTAGCCATCATCATGCTGTACAAAGAAGGATAAAAAGAAAATTATTGACATAAAAACTGCATACAAAAGAAGATAATATATAGAAATATATGTTTGTATACATGGAGGAAAAGAAAACTGTAAAAGTTAAGTGCGTTTATTATAAAGTATGTGGTTTGAAAATTTAATCATTTATTACATATATCTACCTGAAAGGGAAAAAACATACCATTATAAACATATGCATTGCATATTATCTGCCTGACAGACAAGATTCTTAGTTTTCCACTTCAAATCAACAGAACCGTAACCGTCCAATATCTCAACAGGGATCACCTATATGGTTTATGACCTGCTACGTCTCCCTTACCCAACCAATGACTGTGATGAATGACATGCATTTCAAAACATCAATTATTCTCTAGTGTCTCAAATATTATGGTTGAACCTCTTATGTACGTCCCCATATATATATATATATACATACACACACACACACACACACATATATGTCTGGCATATATGGTAATACTTCCTACATGTAATTATACACGAAATACATAAAACCATGTGTTTTACTGACAATATATATGAGCTCCCACGAGAAGACACACAACACATCCATAGTTACTTCCAACTGTATTTTTTTCCTAAGCCTATCATACTTCCTTATATTTTGTTCCAATTTTAAAGTTAAAATGTACATATTTTAACTCACTTAATACTCAACACACTTACTTTTACAATCGCTTTTCTTAGAGATATACAAACATGTATTTCTATATACATAACTCCTTTTGTAAGGCTGAGAGATCTTGGCTATAAATTTTATGTAAATAATTTCCTTTTTACAATTCTGTATACAGCCTGATGATGGCTACAATGAGGTAGCTGCAACACGTGTAGCCGTGATGTGAAAAACATATGTAGTGTATTTGAAGGAATGGCTCCATTTCTATAGAATTTAAATTGACTAACAAAGGCATATTTTTTAAGCTACCAAGTCAATACAGCATGCTACAAATATACATCAACATTTCTTACACAGATGCCTTTTAATCTTAAGATACTACAATGTGTAAAGTTTTCTTCATACAGAAACACTCATAGGGACATTATTTGGTAAAAATCCATTGGATTTTATCCATTCCTTTTATATGACGATGACTGAACACCACATTCTGCAGTTAAAAAGACACTGTTTATCTCTGGGAGCTACATCTTAGGTATAGTATGTCACTACTTTCTGGTATGTTACAAAATGCACACAGCAGTATGCTACTGCACAGTTACAAGTCACACTTAACCTCCTAAGGACCAAGGTTTAAATAGTCAGCACACTTCACTGGTCCAGTGTTAAATGCCAAGATCTTTGCTACCACTGCATGTGTCTGACAACTTTAGTCATAACTGGGTCACTCACCATTACACTCATTCAGCAGAAAATGAAATCATCATTGGGCCTTAAAAGATTAATCGTACTGAATATGCTGTGCCTGAATAAATCTGATGTTCCAATAAACTGTAGTTACAACTATGTTGATTCTGTCATAAAAAAATTAAAGGTGACGTCCCTGTGTCTAGACACCATGGACAAAGATGGAGGGGGTAGAGGAGGCAGAGGTCCAAGTTTCCTTTAAACTTGGAACTAGGCTGAGTTGATACCCCTCAGGAACAAGCCACAGTAGCTACATTATATGAGGCTGGGTGGGACCCACAGCCACTCTGGAGGCAGTGGTGTAGAGAAAAATCCTGGTACCTACTGGGAATTTGAATGTTATTGTCCTGTCCAGCCTGTTGTCATTCACTTTACTGAATCAGCCTCATTCATGTCATTTGGAAGGGACTGGCACTACTATTAAGTTGATGAAGCAGTCCAGTTTGAGAAGCTCACAGTTCTTAGCTGGTCAGAAAGTTACTTGCCATTATAGAATTAACACATTCACAAGTCTTCCACTGGCCCCTGTCCAAAGCCAGCTGAATTCATTGCATATCCTTACATTCAACTTCACGTATATGAGACAAAGCATAATTTCCACACACCTTTCAAACTTAAAGTAAGAAAACACAAAAGTTTGGTGAACAATATTTCCATGAGGAGATGATAGATTCTGGAACAGTAATACTTACTAAATTTACTTCAGAAAACATACATACACAAAGACAAAAATGTTGCAAAAAATAAGACAAAAATGTACACCAATTTACACAACTATTTCAATTTTTGTGGACCATACAATCATTCAGTTCTACAAACCTGCTATGCAGCATTTCCATCTACAACTCTCACTTTTAGGAATATTTTATGCATCACTTAATTCTTCATACAGTAGTTAATAATCAATAATGATACTGTCAGACAGTGCCAAACTGCACTAAATACAAGTCTATGTACTGGCAGTATGCAAGCACATAGACTTGTATTACATTTTTATATCTGGAAAGTACAAATGACATTCAGGAAGCATACAAAACCATCATGTCTGGACCTGTGAGATTTTCCTAAAGGAAATAATTGGTTCATTAATAGATTACAGATAATGTACAGAGGTTACACAGCAGTGTATGGATTAATATGACAATATAATACAATGAACTGGGAAAAACTGAGGAGGAAGAAAGGGTCACATCTTGTTCTGAAGTACCATTCTGTCATTTTACATGAGGGACGGAGAGGAAAAAACCTCTCATTACAGCCATTTTCAAATGAGGTACTTCCCAAATAATAATTAATGGGCCTTTACTGCTTCAGCCTGTTATAGGCTGATTGGGACCAGGAATTTTTGCTCATCTGCAATGTCACTCTGTGATTTGTAGATACCTTCCAACAATGTCCCCCACAGTTAGCACTAACCTGTTGCCAGTACATTTGTTATACTGTTCAATTTACTTTTTACATTTCCCATCACATATCACTGTCCTGAAGGTGATGTTACCAGTTTTAACTAACAATCCTATCCTTTCCCACCATAAAACAAACCTCACTTTCTTCCTACATACTAAAAGTATATACTCTACCCACACCAGAACTGCCGATTTCAAGTTCTACCTTTCACCACTGTCAAAACTTTTTAATTTTGAAAAATAACTTCACCAAAACTTCAAAGTAAATACTTTACATTCACCACAACCTGTCTCTTGATGTTAACCCCCAAGAGACCCATTCCCCCCTTCTCTCCCCCCACCCCATATTACTCTGATAGTCATGCCCTGTTCTACCCAATCACAATGCAAATACCTGTACAGCACCTGCCCTCATTTCACCCATTGTAATCCAGACTCCTTATTTCATCAGCTTTCCTCCAATGGCTCTTGGCTGTATAGAGATCTGCATGTCTTTTCTCCATCCACCTCAGATATTAAGTCAGTTTCTCACAAATTCCATCCCATTATGGCATAAGTATTTACTCATAATGTTTCCTTCAATCCATCCCTGTCTTTTAATGCCTTTTGATTTATTTACAAGTCATTCTTAAGTAACATTATACAACAATGTACACAAATTCACAATCCTAGATTACTTTCTACAACTTCTTGTTAAGGCCCAATCTTTCTCATCCAACCAATCAATGGCTCACCTGTCCTCAGCAATCACCAGAAGCTGTGTCAGGCAATTCCCTTGTACAAGAGGGATCACCTTCAATATTTATAAATGGTAAATTTTATAAACACCTTTTAACTATGCAACTTCAATCCCTTCTTTCACAGCACACACAAAGCCATTTACTGAATGGTCAATTCAGTTCATTTAAAAATAAAATTACGGGCATATGGTTTATGCCATAAAAATGTTAGCTTAATTTAAGCTCACTGCATAAAATAATTTTCCAAAACCAAATAAAAGTAGTCATAAATTCACTTTCACAGATAATTTAAATACATTTCATTTTTTTACTTTAATAAAAATAATCTTACACAAATATACAGATATATAAATATGTATGTATGTATGTACATACGCATGTATGTATGTATGTATGTAGGTAGGTAGGTAGGTATTCTGCTGTCCCAATTTCTGACAGCTCACACAAATGTACCTCAGGTTCCTGATTTCCAATGCATCAAGAGGGATGATGTCAGCAACATATTTCTTGTCTCTAAAGGGTTACTTTTATCCAAATGTGCAACAAGAATTTGTTTTACGGGCTGTTTTATAGAATGCTTTAGACTGCATACTTAACCCTTCTGACTTTGCTACCAAATCATCCAGTTTCTCTCCTCGCTGTAGAACTGCTTCTATTGTGTTGTGCTGAAGTGGAAAATATATTTAAAATTATTCAATATAACTATATTAATAGTAACAAGTTAGGAAAAACATTAACATCACAACTGTGGAATGTTCAGTCTGTTACTGTCTCTAGTTTTCAGTTCATCAGTGCTACCTTTTGACACTGACTTATAATTACTGCAGACAAAGACAGCAAGACAAATGGACAGACACTCTTCAGTTTATGCAAGAATGGCCAATAACTGTAATTATGCTATTTTTAAGTAAAGGAGTAGCTGCACCTACTTTCTCTTAATTTCATCTTGGATCTCTAAAAACATTGCTCCTATTGGTCCCTCTTTCCCCATTAGACAGAAAATCTCTACAGCATTTTATCATACCCAGTCCAATGGTTCTCAAGTTATGAGAAGAAACAACACAAAAATTTCTTTTGTTTAATTATTTTAAAAAATATGAGATATTATGACAGAGTCTGTAAGTGTCTCTG
>JGI24700J35501_10930112_pt1 | contig 11478 bp, 13 predicted proteins | sample TergutTh196P1_FD_35501 | JGI IMG/M metagenome (IMG submission 35501) | reverse complement strand
GCTCTGCTCTGCTCTGCTCTGCTCTGCTCTGCTCTGCTCTGCTCTGCTCTGCTCTGCTCTGCTCTCTAATTGTAGCACATCTCGGCACGTTTGTCAACCCCTTTCCACATTTTCTATTGTATAGTAACGGAGCTGCTTTGTCAAATTTTTTTCGATAAAAATATTAAAAAGTCCAAACGAGCAAACGAGCGAGTTGGGGATTGACAAAAAATTTTTGGTGTGGTACTATGTGCTTACAAGGACTTGACGAGGGACTTTGAACCCCCTTGGTTTTGATTAAAAGGAGCTGAGCGTATGAAAAAAATAATGTTTCTGCTCGCAATGATTTTAGTCGCCTGTGGAGGCGATAGCGAGCAACATAACGAGCAATATGTGGAAAATATTGAACAGTATTTGAACAACGAAGAACAGCAAGAAGACATCGAACAATATGCACAAGATACACAAGATGCCTATGTTCAAAGAATAGCCGAAAGACTTGCCAACCAAAACCAACTTGCTCCCGAAGATTTTCTGTATGACCTTGAATTTTTAGTACAAGTTCTCGAAGAAAATTTCCCCTTTTTAGGACTAATGGAAAGGCGTTTAGAAAACAGCCAGCCCCTCAGTGCATTAACGCCCCCTCGACCAAATTTTTTACGGTCCAGTGCTTTTACAATGCTGATAACCAACGCATTTCGTGATTTTTGGCATTTAGCACATTTAGATTTGAACCCTGACTGGCTCAATAATACTAATTTAGATTTGATCAATAATACTAATCCTGGCGGACGAGTTAGTATCGATTTTACCATATCGGAATACATGATTCTCGAGACAATAGAAGAAAGCAAAATCGTTTTAATAACGATAACGCCAAATTTTTTTGACATACTTTCATCTTCACAAATACAGGAAATTCAAAGTTTAATCAGAGAAGCCCAAGGGTATGAACATATTATTTTGGATTTGAGAGAAGTTGGAGGCGGCTACCTAGATGAGGCGATAACCAACTTTATAAGCCCAAATATACAAGAGTCTATACATTTTCAAGAATTTGCATTTATTACAGATGGTCAGATAGCACACCGCACCCATACAGTTTTGCGTGGAAACCCTCAACAGAGTCCAAACAATTTACATCTGCGTAAGGTTGCGGATTTGCCTCTTATTCCTGCACAAGAATTTGCAGAACAAAACAATCTCATAAACATGAACGAGAATGATTTAGAAAATTTGGCATATGGATTTATGCTGGAAACTATAATTCGACCCACCAATCCAATAGCGGCCAGCTCTAGGTTTCGAGAGCCTTTATTCGCAGACAATATATGGCTTTTAATCGGTCCTAACAACTACTCAGGTGCAGAATGGTTTGCAAGGATAGCAAAGGATGCGGGGTTTACTTTGGTTGGAGAGCAGGCTAGTGGGCGTATTGGCGGAGCAGGGAGGGCTATCGTCTCATTACCTAGAACAGAGAATGTTGTCAGCATGGACGTTTTTTATATAACGGACGAAACAGGTCGTGCTATGGAGGAATTTCCGATAGAGCCGCATTATTTCAATCGCTTGGGCATGGATGCTCTAGCTACCACGCTTGCAATCATCGCCGAGCGGAGTGAGTAGTGAAAAAACTTTTTGAATTTTTTGACAAAATGTTGACAAAAAATTTTAGTGTGGTATCATGTGCTTACAAGGACTTGACGAAGGGCTTTGACCCCCCTTGGTTTTGATTAAAAGGAGCTGGGAATATGAAAAAAATAATGTTTATGCTCGCAATAATTTTGGTAGCCTGTGGCGGCGATAGCGAGCAACATAACGAGCAGTATGTGGAAAATATTGAACAATATCTGAACAGCGAAGAACAACAAGAAGACATCGAACAATATGTACGAGATATACAAGATGCCTATGTTCAAAAAATAGCCGAAAGGCTCGCCAGCCAAAACCAACTCGCTCCCGAAGATTTTCTGTATGACCTTGAATTTTTAGTACAAGTTCTCGAAGAAAATTTCCCTTTTTTAGGGCTAATGGAAAGGCGTTTGGAAAATAGCCAGCCCCTCAACCTCTTAACGCCCACTCGACCACATTTTTTACAATCTAACTCTTTTACAATGCTGATACTCAACGCATTTCGTGATTTCGAGAGTCTAGCACACCTAGACTTTAATCCTGGTTGGTTCAACGGTGCTACTCCCAGCGGTCAGGTTGATAATATTGATTTTACCGTATCGGAATACATGATTCTCGAGACAATAGAAGAAAACGAAATCGCTTTAATAACGATAACGCCAAATTTTTTCGACATACTTTCATCTTCACAAATACAGGAAATTCAAAGTTTAATCAGAGAAATTCAAGGGTACGAACATATTATTTTAGATTTGAGAGAAGTTGGAGGCGGTTTTCTAGACGAGGCGATAAACGCCTTTATAAGCCCAAACATACAAGAGCCTATACATTTTCAAGAATTTGCATTTATTACAGATGGGCAGATAGCACACCGCACCCATGCAACTTTGCGCAGAAGAAGCCCTCAACAGAGTCCAAATAGGTTGCATCTGCGTAAAGTTGTGGATTTGCCTCTTATTCCTGCACAAGAATTTGCAGAACAAAACAATTTCATAAACATGAACGAGAGTGATTTAGAAAATTTGGAATATGGATTTATGCTGGAAACTATAATTCGACCCACCAATCCAATAGTAGTCAGTTCTAGGTTTCGAGAGTCTTTATTTGCGGGCAATATATGGCTTTTAATCGGTCCTAACAACTCCTCAGGGGCAGAATGGTTTGCGCGAATAGCAAAGGAGGCGGGGTTTACTTTAGTTGGAGAGCAGGCTAGTGGGCGTATTGGCGGAGCAGGGAGGGCTGTCGTCTCATTACCTAGAACAGAAAATGTTGTCAGCATGGACGTTTTCTACCTGACCGACGAGACAGGTCGTGCTATGGAGGAATTTCCGATAGAGCCGCATTATTTCAATCGCTCTGGCATGGATGCTCTAGCTACCACGCTTGCAATCATCGCCGAGCGGAGTGAGTAAATTTACTCCCTGAAACCCTCGCCACCTCACGCTACGAACAAGACAGCATAATCGACTAAACAAAAAATCACACAAAAACAAGGACAGATAGTACATTACAACGATTATTTCGCAGAAACCAAAAAGCCCCCCTCGGAAAATCGAGGGGGCATCCAAATTGATTTGCTCGCATAAAGGTTTCGAAATTATTTTATCTTTTTGTAGCCTTCGTTACTTTACTGCTCTTTTGTTGCTTTGTTAGCCTATTTATGCTACCTTAATCCACAGAGTCAGACACATCGTCAGGGATAAAAACTTTAACATCATCAAGCACCACGGCGTAAATATCATCTCCCGCCGTAATATCCCCAACAATACGCAATCTCCAATCTAACGCAGGTATGTGCAAATCGCCTAATTCCTCAGGACGGAAAAAGACCGTGTCATCCCATACCTCGTTATCCATGGCGTAAACTACCGCCGCTACCGCTTCGTCCACGGTCAAATCCACAACGTATCTTTCAATATCGGGAATTGCCGAGACATTGAGTGGGGAGAATACACCCACCAATATTGCTGCCAGTACCAAAAAGAACATCGGTACTCTTATCATGGTTTTTTTCGTCATTATATGACCTCCTGTTTTCTGGCAACCATGAGAGCATCTCTATTTGGAGCAGCAACCCAACTTTGTATAGCAGTATATCACGGAATTTTTAGTTTGTCAATACTTTTTTGAAAAAATTTTATTACATTTTTGTTGCATGGTTGTACTGTTTAATTTTTGCGGACGGAAAAGATAATGGCTTGTACTATTCAATAATTTTCTTTTTACCAAAATACTGTATCAAAATTAAAATCAATGCAGTACCTGATAAAATGCCATCCATTATTCCGAAAGGCAATATAGTCATCATCATTGCTAAGGCTTTAGCACAAGTAATGAATGAAAGTGCTAAACCCCATTTCAAATTTTTATATAAACCAATGCCGCCTATTAGCCTAATAACACCCCAAATCAAACCTGCAATCGCTATCTCGGGGGACGGCGGGTCGAATGGTATCCACGCTGCTTGTTCTGCTCCAAGCCATATTGGAAGTGCCGAAAACAAACCGCTAATCTCTATAAGTCCGTGTATTATTATGATAATTGCCGCTGCTTTATATCGCTTCATTTGCCGCCTCCGCTTCACTGTAAACTAACTCGCCACCGCCACAAAAACACACTATCGAACAAAACAATTATACCACACCCGACCCACCAATTTCAACATTTATTGTGATATGCAAAATCTAGTGTTGCTTATTTAATTTTTGCAAACAAAAAAGATAACGCCTACAATGCCCGCAAGGCACATTCATCAATTCTACGAACTACGCTGTTTGTGTAGGCTGTAAAATATTTTAGCCAAAATCCATTTGCAGTAGGATTAAAACTTTCAAAATCAACACCTAAACTTTCATAGCCTTCGGTTTTTAAAACATTGATAGCATAATTCAATAAACCTTGAACAATGCCTTTTCCACGATGCTCTGGCAGACAGTACGCACCACAAATATTCATCATACTATCTGCTTCTGATGCAAATGTTTCGCCGTCGTCTGTTATCTCGATAAATGCAATCGGTTTATCGGCTTTCATTGCAATAAATATTCTTGATTTACGCCCCTCTGCACGATTTAGCCATTTTTCAATATCCTCATCGGATGAGCGCATAAAACATGGGCTTTCGCCAAGATGGGCAGCTTGCGACTTTCTCATTTCCCTAATTACCATCACATTTTCTTTTGCGAGTTCATTAAAAATAATACCCTCACATGGTTGACATTCAATTGTTGTAAGCGGTCTTACAGCATCAATGCAACGCATCCCAAACCCATAAGTGTAAAAAGCATTTATCGCTTGCGAATCATGGGCGTATAAGGCAATGGCGTGATATGTTATTCCTTGATTGACCCATTTTTCAGCAGCGGCTTGATAAAGCCTTTTGTAAATTATGTCTTTGTTTTCCAGAACTGCTCCATGTGCATAAGTCGGCGTAAATGTGCCTTTTGCTGCCGAATCAAACGCATTATCCCATGGTTCGTAGCAACACAAAAACCCAAGTAATTTTTCGCCATCCAACATCACAACACTTAACCCATCATCTGCGAAATCTTCTAGATCGCAAGGGAATGTTTGAATTTGCGGCAACGCCGTTACAATTGCCCTCTCTGAATTGTAATTCATCAGGGCGAGCTGCTCTGCTCTTTCGATGTGATTCTTGTCGAAACTTAAAATCTTTGTCATGAATACTCTCCTTCTTTCGTTTTATCTCGCCACCGCCATAAGAACACAGCACCGAACAAAATAATTATACCACATCCAAAAATTCCCACAAATCAAGATTGTCTACTTCTAATCAGATATAGTGTAGTTTCCAAAGCGTTTTTATTTGACATATTGTAAAAGTGTGGCGAAACCCCAAACTCATAAAAATTTCTACCTTCAGGGTCAGTTGCGTATATTGGTGCATATCTAAAAACAATTCCTGTGTTTGGTAGAGCAAGGAAAAAGGGGTCAAGCCCTGCACCTGCACTTCCTGTGGGTTGCCCCACCAAAGTAGCAAACCCTCCATATTTTGAGGTAGAAGCTGCACTACCCGCAGCAGAAAATGTACCACCGTCAACCAATAACCATATTTGACCACTAAAAATGCCATCATGGGTGGGATAAATACGTGTTTCAAAATATGAACGCATATTTAGATTGCGAAAGGGCTCTTCGACAGGTGTAAGCTCAAAGTCATAGCGTTCAAGGAACATCATGTTGTGGTCATGAGCCATTACTAACCAAGGATAAATCACCGTCAAAGGCTCACTGATATTGGGTGCTATAACTAAATCGTAGAAAAATGCCGAAGCCCCACCAGGGTTGCTTTGAATATCAATTATAAGATGTTCAAAATCTGCTACTTGGCGAAAAAAGTCCAACAAAATAGCACCGTCTGAATCCATAGCACTTCGGCTCATAGTTGATATTCTAACATATGCAATTAGACCATCTTCTAAAATATCAGTAGTAACATTTCCTTGAATAGTTGTTTGATAATCGCCCGCAGTATCATCAAAAATAAAATCATTATCGGTAAGACGGTAAAAATGCCTTGTAGCGGTGTTATCCAAAACATCAATATATGTTTGTAAAAATGGGTAGCCGTGGTGTGCCAAAGCACCCAAACCACTAAGACTTGATTTTAAGAATGATTCGTCCAATATTCCAAAATGACCTATAGGAGTTATAGGCTCTACAATGCGGCTATGCAGAATATTCCAAAATTCCAAGTCGTCGCGGATTTGCTCTCGGCTTTCCAAATAGGTTCTTGTTTCGGCAACAAGGGCTGAAAAATCTACACCTCGAATTCTGTAAGCTGTATCAGAGAAAGGCCAGTTATTAGAGATAATGTAGTAAAGATAGTCTAAATCCTCTATGTATTCGTTTGTGGGACGGTCTGAAATGTGGTGTGTTCGATTGCAAGCGGACAAAAGAAGCATTGTCAAGCTAATAATTAAACGCTTTATTGTTATTCTGTTATTCAATATACGCAACTTGCTCAAAATACATTCCACCAATCTTCTCCTAGGATAGCCGTAAAAGTTAATTCTGGGTGCAATCTTCCTGTGTTAGAGGTAAGGGACTGATTTCTCAGTCCCTGCCATAATTTAATTTATACAGCTGTGTCGAAAATTGCACCCTGCGGCGTGTGCAAGCCTCTAATTATATCATCAAGACGGCTTAGAAAACTGGAAAATGAGGAATTTTGTAACGTACCGTTCGCAAAGGCACGGCTAAGCGTATCCCTATCAATCTGCAAAAGCCCTGCCCCATTCCTAGTAATCCCCAACTGCGACATTTCCTCTTGCCGTTCGCCAAAAAGGTCTGTCAAGGCACGTTGCAAGGAATTTTCATTGTCAAGCTGCATTAGCGTGTTAAAAGCCGAGATAAAGTCGTTCATGCTTTCGTAAATTTCCGAAAAATCCTGTACATCGGCTTGTTCCTCTTCTTCGTCCAAAGCAAATCTCGAACGCCGACCCAACGCCGCTAATTCCTCCGCATCTAGGAATAAGTCTGTGAAGTCCTGCCCAAATCTTCGCTTGTTTTCCATAAAACGATCCCAGTCGACAACATCTACCGCCAATATTTCGTTATTGGAAAAAATCGTGATTTCGGTGTCTTGTCGTGCCAGTATATGAACCCCCCGGCTTGGCGAAAAATCTCCGCCAATGGTTCCAAGAAAACCATTAGTTCTAAACATACTCCTCTCACTATCATCTTTATTATGTGGTCTTACGAGGTCATGTCTCATAATGGCGGCATCAAACTCAATAGCCAAATCACTCTCCGCACCATTAAAGACCACGGAGGCACTAATAGTCGTGCCAGCCGCCCATTGGTTGATAGCGTCAGCAATGCGTTGTTGCACTTCCTGCCTTGTATCGGTTGCCGAAACGGTAAATTCAAATTCAAATTCTCTGTCGCCGATACGGAGTTCGAGCCGATGTTCGCCCAAGTTGAACCCTGCGATGTGGGCTAAATCGTTGCCGTTTCTGCTGGCAAGGAAGAAGTCGCCACGTGCTTGCATGACGTGTTTTGCCATGGGTCTGTCGGAGGTATTTTGGGTTTCGCTATCCGCATTGTCAACTTCGGAATTTCGCAACGTACGCCGCAAATCCTCGGTTGAAGAGGTTAGGGAATTCATAGCCATTCGCATTTGTAGCATTTGCGTGGCGTTGGAGAAAGGCGAACGGCTAGACTGTTGACCGCCTATTGTTAAGGCAGAAACGCCGTTGCCGCCACGCCGACCGTGCAGAGCGTTGAAAGTGTTTCCGAAACGCTCGGTGTTGGTTGTAGCTAGGTTTATCATATTTTACCACCTTTGCGGTATCTCGTCAGATACCGTTTTTATTTGATAAATTCATTGTACCACTAAAAGGGCGGTGTGTCAATTTTTTGGGAAATTTCTCACTTCAATGTCGAAAAGTAACAGAAAATTGTAGTTTGTTGCTATCATCAAATTTCGCCACATTGTGCAAAGTTCGGCTACTACTCTTGCTTGTTCGGCTGGGCTTCATCCCACGAAAACTATAAACACCCCACATCAGTAAAAGCATAATCTTTAATCTCTGCTATACCAATTATCCATTTTCCTGCTTGCATTGCCATTTCCTTACCTACAAACATCAACGGCTTAACAATGTCATAACTTTCCTTCTCGTATATTGTAAAAAATAATATTTCAACATCGTAATTTTGATTAGGAGTATATTCTTTTGCTTTACTCACGATTGCTCCTGAGAACAAAAAATCGTCTCCAAAATTAAAAGCAGGTCGCAATTTTTCCCCTTTTTCGTCCCCCTCATAGGTCTTGCCTTCCCTAGTAAACCTGATTTTGGCTTTTGCCTTTAACATAAAATTCCTCCTATAATTTGTGTACAATAGAAATAATTGCACTATTGAACAAGTCCAAATTTTCTTCGTAGATAATCACAGTACCTTTACGAAAAATAAATAAGTCCACAACTGTAAAATCCGCTATTTTTTCCATAATTGATTTATTTACAATTACTTCAAAAACTGCAACAGAAGTTCTTCCAATCGGTGTGTTTGCAAACTTCAAAGTCTCTCCAAAATCTAATCCAAAATACTTTACATCTACGCCTCTTCCGATAGAGAACTTTCTCGTTCTCATAATGGAGTAATATTCTTCTACGCCAACTGCTCTATATAGTTTTGTTGTGCTAGGCGTTTTAACACATTCTTTGAGTTTTGTAAGGAAACTGGCTGGTTGCACTTTCACTTTTTATATCACCCTCTTGTTGCTATAACATATGGGCGGATAAAGTCCGCCCATATGCTCTTTACTTCTTACCTCTAATGCTCCAACCCATACCGAATAGCCTCAACATTAAGCGGAATCAAATGAGCATTCCGCCCCTTAATACGATCGTGCAGAACCTCCTCCACATCCTCCATCGTAAATAAATGCGTCTTCTTAATAAACCCAGCCAACATCACCATGTTCGCCACTCGCAAATTCCCCAACTGCGTCGCTATGTTAGAAGCATCCAATTCCAATACCTCCACATCCGTCCGCTCAATCTTCTGATGTACTATCGAAGAATTAACGAATACATGACCGCCTGGCTTTACCTTATCTATGAACTTCGTAACCGACGGCCCATTCATCGCACATAAAATATCTATGTTTGACGATACTATCGGACTACCTATTATCTTGTCCGCTATGATAACCGCACAGTTAGCCGTGCCGCCCCTCATTTCCGCTCCGTACGACGGCATCCACGTTACCTCTTTCTCTTTCTTTAACGCTATCCACGCCGCCAACTGCCCCAGCGTCAATATCCCCTGTCCGCCGAACCCTGAAAATATTATCTTTGTCAATCCACTCACCCCGCATCCTTTAATACACCCAACTTAAAGTAAGGTATCATCGTATCTTTCAAAAACGCCATCGACTCCACTGGCGATACATTCCAACCGATACTGCACGTGCCAAGCACCTCGACCATCGAAAAGCCCTTATTCTCTATCTGGTTGTTAAACGCCTTTTTTATAGCCGCTTTCGCCTTTGCCAAATGCGGAATGTCATGGCAGGAAACTCGCTCAATATAGGTCGCCGAGGGTATCTGTGCCATTACCTCGCTCATTATTATCGGCTTGCCCATGTCAATTTCTGCACGGCCTAGCGGACTCGTGGACGTTTTCATGTCTATCAGCGTCGTGGGTGCCATCTGTCCGCCTGTCATGCCGTAAATCGCATTGTTGACGAAAATGACCGTTATATTGTCCCCCCTATGTGCCGAATGTATTATCTCGCTCGTGCCAATCGCCGCCAAATCGCCGTCCCCTTGATATGTGAACACTATCTTGTCAGGGTTCGTTCTTTTCACACCGCAAGCCACCGCTGGCGCGCGACCATGCGCCGCCTGCATTGCATCGCAGTTGAAAAATTTGTACAGCATTACCGAACAGCCCACTGGCGCAATGGCTATCGTCTTGTCCAACACGCCCAATTCCACCAAGGACTCCGCTATTAGCTTGTGAATGATACCATGCGTACAGCCAGGGCAGTACGTCAACGGCACATCGCTAAGCCCAGGAGATTTTTCGTAAACTACCATCTCTTCTACCTCCCCAAAATCTCTTTTACTTTGCCAGAAATCTCTTCTGGCTCAAAAATCATACCGCCGCAACGACCGTAAAAATGCACAGGATACTTCCCAGCCACCCCAATTTTCACATCGTCAACCATCTGCCCCATCGACAATTCGCATACCAAAATATGCTTAACCGACTGCGGCAGATTTTGGAAAACATCGTAAGGATACGGCCAAACGGTTATCGGCCGCACAAGTCCAGCCTTTATCCCACTCTCCGCCAATTCGTCAATCGCATTTAACACAATCCGAGCAGGAATCCCATAAGCCACAATCGCAACTTCGTCCCCCTCTTTGACCCTATTGTCAACCATGACTTCCTTTTCGATAATTTCCTTATATGTATCAAAACGCTTGACATTCATCTGTTCCAGCACTGCGCCGTCCAGATCAAGCGAAGTTATCATATTTTTCTCTCTCTTGCCAGAATTTCCATTCGCCGCCCACGGTTTATCGTGCAATTTCGGCTTTTCTTCCAACAATTCCACAGGTTCCATCATTTGACCCAGCATACCGTCCGCCAGCACCATAACAGGCGTACGATATCTATCCGCCGTATCAAAGGCCTTCGTCATCAGATCCGATGCTTCCTGTATAGAAAACGGCGCATAAACAGGCAAAAAGTAGTCCCCATTGCCGCCGCCTCTTGTACATTGGAAATAGTCCCCTTGCGAGGGCAAAATTCCACCAAGCCCAGGGCCACCTCTCGACACATTCACAATTACACAGGGCAACAAAGCCCCTGCCATATACGAAATCCCTTCCTGTTTCAACGCAATCCCAGGCGAACTCGAGCTAGTCATAACTCTAACTCCAGCCGCCGCTGCACCATAGCACATATTGATAGCCGCCACTTCCGACTCTGCTTGCACAAAGACTCCGCCAGATTTCGGCATATGCAACGACATATATTCCGGCACTTCATTTTGCGGCGTTATAGGATAACCAAAAAACGCCGTACATCCAGCCCTAATAGCCGCCTCACATATAGCCTCATTACCCTTCATCAACGTCTTCATTTTTTCATACCACCCATCTTTCCAATTTTTTACCGCAAGACCGTGGGGCTCTGCCCCACCACCCCGCTGGGGGCGCGCCCCCAGACCCGCTCGTTCGTTTTTTATGGGTCTTGGTTTTTGCCCCGATTATTTTCAATTTTTTGTCTCGTTTGTTTTGCAAACCGTCCCCCTATGCTAGAAATTTACAAAAATAAATTTAAAGTTTGTCCACTTTTCAAAGTGGCGGGGTGTGGGGCAGA
>JGI24700J35501_10930113_pt1 | contig 11479 bp, 9 predicted proteins | sample TergutTh196P1_FD_35501 | JGI IMG/M metagenome (IMG submission 35501) | reverse complement strand
AGTGAACGAAGTGAACGGGTTAATTGAACGGATCCTCACCCGGACCCGTACTGAATGAACCGTGTCACAGAACGGATCCGTTTTGCCCACCACTAATTAAGCCCCTATGAGTGTATTCATAGGCATAGGGAATATTTTGGCTACAGATAACAATAACAGTAAAACAAATGGCGTGCGAGTGGCGGAAAAGGATGTGCGTATATTACACACTGGTTCAAACAAATCCTCTCCCTCTTGCCAATCCGTGGTTGATATTTTCCCACCAGATGTTATTAGTAAAGTTACTCCTATGAGGGTACCTCAATACGTTTATTAATACCCAAACCCTATGCTTACTGACAGGACCTCCTAAATCCCAAAGGAAGGAAATTCGCATACAAGTAATATTTCTTTCTTGATCCAGTACAGTCATCATGATTCTGTGCTGTAATTGTTCTCCTGTCAATGGCAGGGCCTGAATTTGAACTTATTATGTAAATGAAACTTTATAACATATATGACCGATGTTTAAAAGCAAGGTTTCTGTCTGTCCTAGCTGAGAAGTTATTCCCCCTCCTGCCCCTCTCCCTTGGTGACAGGAGCAGATTGATTTGAGACAGAAATGTTGTGCTCTTTGTGAATACAAGTTGACGGACAAAATCTGCAAAGCAAGTGCCCAAATTTGTACAGTTAGTTTATCATATGTGGTGGGAGTTTGTACATACCATCATGCTTTACTACAGCATTCTTATTGCCTTTATTTGGTTAATCCATATTTCATCCAAACATAAGACCGATAATTTGATGATCTGATGTCACAAAACATTAAAAACTTAATTTTTATAGTCATTTTTCACTGCAGAACTAGAGGTAAGATAAATTAATATTCGTTACACTTCGCGGGTCGCCACACTACTAGACACAGTTGCCTTTTGTTACTACACACACATACACGATAACAACAGCAAGTTCTGAAGCCATAGGACTTTTCGGAAATTTTCATATTACCTCTACAACCAGAATGGCTCTGGGATGTGCATGTTTTTCAATAGTTCTAGGAAAACAAAGGTAATGGTGAAGTAGTCCCTGTGCATACCATGAAGGCATATTGGGGAGTGCAGCATAGCTCCTTTCTTTCGTAATATCAGCATTAATTGGAGGTAAATGGTCAGCTTCACTCCTTGGCCACTCTATCCCCTGAATAAAACCTCCTGGTGGCCACTGAATACAGGGATGGGTGAGCCCTAAGAGTAATCTGGACACTTTGAAGAAGAGAAAAATCTCTTGTCCCTGTCAGAAATGTAACAATTTGTTGGTTGTCCACCAAAAAAAAGTAATAAAGTCACACACTCATTTGGTACCAACTTGCTGGTTGGCCAGCCTCTTTACGTGCTGAGTCAAGAACATTTCTCAGAGCAAAAACAATGACAACACTCAGGCTCACCTGTTGCTGTGATGAAAAGTTATAGGTGTCACACTCATATGATACATAAATCTTGTTGCAACATAGCCACAATCAAGACAGAGCCAACTAGTGTGGGATGAATAAAGGAAGACAGTTTTCAGTATGTCTGCTAGAGATTTAATGTCGTGAAATGTCTTAAGAATAGGATGAAGGTGTGTCTTCATAGTGTGCTTCCCACAGAGAAAGACCTGCAGGCACTTTCTCATACTTCCAGTACGTTTCAAGAAGAAAACTTACCTGTTTCAGGATTGGTTAGACATTACTGTGTATATCCACAGCACAAGAAACAGTCACTAGCAGAACAGAAAATCCTATTTCATTTCCATCTTGAAGGTTGAGGGTCTGAACTAAGGGTGCTTGGGACTGGCAATCACTGTCACACAAGTGGTGTTCTCTAGAGTGTTAATGGCTTCTCATATCTGGAGAAAACCATTTGCCATGGCACCTGACAGTCCAGCCTAAAACTGCAGTGCTATTTTGCCACACACTTATCATCAGTCTTCCAAAATGGAAGTCTTTCTTTGATATACAGGAGCTTTATCTTTCTTCTTTTCTGGGGTTACACACTGAAGGCACTGACTGACTAACCTATGCTCCTCAACTGCCTCTTACCTAGTACTCATTTCAGTTGTTTCCATCGAGCCAACAGTTTTAAGATTCTCAACATGTGCTTCTTATGGTGATGGGGTCATAAGCCACATCACAACCCCCAACCAAAAGGAAGAGGGTATCTCTCTTTCTCTGGCAACTCGCTTGTAACACATGAGTAGCTCTACCAGCAGCTAGCCTGCCACCAACATTGCTTTTGAGTTCACTGATGCACACAATCCCTTGCCCTCACCCAACAAAAAATATGCCTTAAATAGGGACTTAAGTGACTTCAAGGTGATTTCCATTGGATTTTTTTTTAAATGCAGACATTGTGGTTTCAAAATTTGTTAATATACACACCCACACAATAAACAATTTTTCATTCATGTATTCTTTTCTTAATCAATGTAAATTATCCACAGTAAGTATAGACTGAAATTTAGTTTCATCAGTGAATATATGTAAGAGCTGCCAATTCTTGGTCTCATGAAATTATGTGAGATATGAGACTTTCGCAGCAGCCAGTAGCAGTATAATCATGGTCTGAGATGTTATGCCATGTAGTTCAGTATATACTGTATGTGCTGATGATTCAAAGGAATCTGCCTACATCATCACATGGCATCAAAACCAAGAATATTATGATCCTCAAGAAGTCATGTTCTGTCAGATCTGAGTTCTTAATTTGTTAAACAAAGCAGCCACACTACTTTTTGTTATAACTTCAAAATCAAACTTTATTGAAAGGACACATACTACACATTCACAAAGAGCCAGGAATTTAAATCGTTTGCAAATCCAAGCAAGACCCAATTTCATCCTCCCCTCCATGGATGGGTCCATGTCTACTTATTACTTCATTAGGATTTTTTCTATTATCTCCAAAACAGATGGTATTATTCTCAAAAATTTCCCATTATGCAATTCAGAAGTTAAAAAACTCTCACATCCTGCCAATTCAGTCCAGTTGTCAAACAAATTTTGCTCCACTGTTTCTGGCTAGTGACACAGATTAGGCCCCTGAATGCCCTATGGCACAGGGGACCCCTAGACATACAGAATACTAATGTGTCTTGGGTTGTTTCAGATTGGATTCCGTCCTCCTGATATTAGGTAGTATTTTGTGCCATGCTGTGAGATCAGAGATCAAGTGCCTTAGCAATTATACAGGGGCAATGATAATCAAATCATGGGGAGAAAGGGGAGTGACCACCTACACAACTGAAATGGAGATTAGAGGTCTGATATTAGCTTTGGTGGTAATTTGTCACCAGTCAGAATTAAACATGTTTGCAGCAACAAGCACATTAAACTCAGTAATGTGAAACAATTACTGTTAAATGAATTTTACATCTGAAAACATATTTCAAACACAAAACACACATTGTCATTCTTTATTTTGCTAATCCAATAGTTCATATCATTACAAGGTAAAAGACGATCACAACAGTAAAACATAGGTACACAAAACCTAGCAACATACTTAGGAAAATATTAAGAGAAAATGGAAATAAAAAAAAATTCTCTCTGGAATTAAGTATTAGTCAAATTTAATAAAAATAAATACTACACTAACATTGCTGTGATAGATAAAGAAAATTTTCTACATCATATTCACAATTCTCTGTCAAATTCACAACAAATGCTAACTTTAAACCATATATACAGCTTTCTTTGTACTGCTCTCATGTGTTGACATGAACATTTCATAGAATGGGTTTTACATCCCAAACCTGTAATATTCAAATAAATAAAAAATTTTAATATAAACTACACAAAAACATCAAATATTGCATTCTATATACACACCACATAATAAAACATTTATTTTCCTATGTGTTCCCTACACACGCATTTATAGGCACATCAGTGGCACAGCATAACTGTTAAATGTGTCAGCCAAATCCAAGGGTGGTTGGAAAATATGGCAGTTGAGTACATGTAACATACATGATGGCTATGTATAAGCAAGCAAACAACTACCAAAGTTAAAGAATACAAGAAGGATGATATGCAAACTAAAAAAAAATACACTCGGTGCATACTCAGCTTACCTACTTCTATTACACCTTGTGCTTCAGTTCCAGGCAACAAGTAACTTCGGGGAAAATACATATCATGGTGTCACGAAGTTCAGACTGCTTTCAGTGTCTCAAAAAAGTTCATGAACGTTAATGATAATTTGCTTAGTCCCTCCTGTGTCTACATGATGTAGGGCTAAATGTGGACCCTTTTCAAAGAAGAGAATGAAGGCTCAACAGACATTGGTTGCTGGGAATAGTTAATAACAAGGCTGACAATACACTAACTCAGATTTGAAGCCATCACATATTTGAGCAGGACTCAAAACTGTACCTTTAAAAATGTTTACATCACATAAGCACATGAAAGTTCTGTTTTCAGATGATGATACAGTACCATCCATAGGATTTTCATAACCACTCATAAGAATTAGCTACAAATTGTCAGAGTAGTGTTCAAAATTCCAACATCTAAAAGTGAAATAAGATAGTCTACGAATTTAATAGATTGAGTTGGTCAACTACAGCATCAATTATTTCACATTATGCCCAGGGATACTGAGTTTATAAATCATTAACAATCAGTGCAATTCACTGTCTCTTACCTGAGACTTCTCAGTGATCTTTCTCACTTTGCAAGCACTTACCACTTCCTGACCATACCCTGAGAAATTTGAAGTTCTCACAATGGTGCTGCTGAAGATTCAAGTCTTCTGGGATGTAAAGCTGTGTTATTTGGCACCACATGCATGAACCTTTTCAAAACTGCTGCACTTCACAGTTTAAAAATTCTTACACTTTCTTGGAATAGTAAATTATGTCACTTTTCACATGCAAAATTTTGAAAAATATTTTACCTGCAGCAGTACTCCTGAATACAATTTTGTAAGTCAAATTCTTGAAGAGTGTCATGAAAATCCCAAGCAGAAATGAGTGTTCTGCCATCCCACTCCTTTTTGTTGCTCATCACAACTATGAAAAAAATTGGTACCTTCTGTTTTAAGCTGCAAGACTACTACAACCTTTCTGTGTAAAATCATCTGGTGGGAACAACTGCGGCATGTACCAAGTTACAAGTTTGTCAAATGCAGATGAATCCTTTGACGAGTTTTGAACAAGAATACAGAAAAACAGTTGTTTCAAAGAAAACTTTACACTCCAAAATACATTCAACAGGCTGTCTTAGTATGAGGTTCCACTGCTGGGTGCAACAGCATATAAAAAGACTGCAATCTTCTTTCATCCATAATAAATTTCTGCAGTCAGTTACACTCAGTAGTATTTAGTGCTGCACCTGGTTTTCACCTCATCAAAGTCCATTTATTTGGTTAAAATCCAAGGCAGAGAGGAAACAGCAGAGCATTCTTACTGACATTAGAAAATTTGTAAACTGTCATCAGTCATCACGCAGCTAAGAGATCTTTGTAATCTTCTCTATACACCTACACTGTCCCCTTGAATTACAGAATCCGTGGCATTCATTTATTTTATTTAGTCTATCATCACACCTGTAACAGATTCATCTGAGGTCATTCTGGATGTCAGATGTGCGAATAAAAGCTTAATTCATTTCCAGGTAAACGTGGAGTTTTTCACTGTACTGAGCCATGCAATAAATGTATTCTAAATAATTTGATTTTCTTTTTAAGTTTTTCCAGATTCCCTCTAAAAAAAGGTTCTCATTGAGCATGACAGCAAGTAGCACCTATAACATAACTAATAATACAGTCACAACAAATGTGCTAGGTAAAAGGATTCTCTAAGTCTTACAGAATTTCAGTAAAGCTAGTTTAAAATTCACACAATCCATTAAGTTCACCTGTCAAACACAAAGAAAGGAGTGTCACAAATACATCTCCTTATCCAAAAATTTCTTCCAGCTAAAACAAGAAAGACAAGGCCAACACCACAATAATAAACTCTTACAACCCCATAAAATATCATTTTTATACCAAGAACCCCCAAAATTGTTCAACTGTCTCACCATTTTTGTGATACATGGGGTATGGGGTTCATATGCCTCTTTGAAACAAAATGCCTACAACAAATGACTGTTGTAATGAAGTACCCTATAACAGTTACAAACTTCATCTTCCATGATACACAAGTCATATGTTATGTATGTACAACAGAAGTTACAACACATACAAAACCAACTGAAGTGTATTAACATTCTACACATCCAATGTGGCAGTTATGAAGGGCAACCAGCTCCTGTCACCCCTTACTGCACACTGTGTCTAGGGACTTCCAGATTTGTCTCTGCTCCTCAGTTTCTCAAATACCTGCAGAACCAACTTCAGCCACTATGAGGTGGCTAACAGGCCGCTGTTGGCATAGTTGAAACCTGGCTAATGATGCACTATGCATTCAATTGTCCCCCATCCCATCATATGGAGTGTCACAGAATGATTAAAAACTTGTTTTTTTTAAAGTGTAAGCTGGGCTAACATTGTTAGCATGAATGTTATGCCACTGAGGTTCATAATTCACATATCTAACATGCATATATGATTATAATTACTTTATATACTATTATTATTACTGCCAGTACTACTGCTACCACCATTACTACTACTACTACTGCTACCACCACTACCATTATTATTATTATAACTACCACTACTACCAATACATGCTACCACCACTACCATTATTATTATTATAACTACCACTACTACCAATACACACAGACATCATACCAAACCACACACACACACACACACACACACGGGGAGATTCATTACTAAATGTCTTATCTTCATTCCTTAATCTTAAGGGTATATGCAGTTAGAAATTGTTAAGAAACATATATATGATTCTCAAGGATTAAAGAGTGAATGTTGAAAAAAGTCACACAGTTCTTATTGCTGAATTTACATGAAATGTTCAAGATCACCTCCCTCATTCTCAGCACATATACTGAAACACTTGTGAACAACTACACCCATTACCACATCCCTGGCTGCAGCAGTCCACAACACTAGTCAACCATATCTCCAGACCTTACCCCCCTTGATCAGGGCAGACAAACCTATTTGAAGTGTGTCCAAAGTGAAACAAAATAAAAGTTTCTTGGCATGCAGCATTCATTGCTGCCTCAGGTTTCTGTTTTGCCCAACCAGCCTTGCTATATTATGAATAAAGTATAGAGATTGTATATATTTATAGTCTCTCCCAAATGATGCTGCATGTGAATAATTTTTATACAAAATGCAAGCAGTAGGAAGTGCTGACAGCAGATTTCCCAGCAAGCTGCTGGCCAGGTGGTGGCTTGGCAAGTGCATGGCTACAGACGGAATGTTTTATAATCACTGCAATGAACTAATGATCCATGTGTCCGAACAAGTACCAGATGAGCGGAATTTACTGAGTTTAACCCACTCCTAGCACAACAGAAATGTGAAAATATGCCCATAGAACTCAGTATTCTAGTAATGATAGAACTGAACAAGTAGCACTGGATCATTCTGCCCACACTTTTTATGTTTTTTGTAAGTAACAATAAATATTTTCTTGCCTTGCAGAGAAAACAGCAGGCACTGCCATAGAGAAGTAGAGATTTTGCAGTGACAAATACACTATTATTAGGACTACCATATTTCTTGGGTTCTAAAATGCACATCCCCCCCATCCATAGTTTTTTCTTCTTTCCCCCACAATGTAAAATTTCTTACACTGGAGTTTGGTAACCAAAGCACCCAACTGTATCTCTGTGCATTTTTCGTTAAAAAAAAAAAAAAGACAATTTAAGAATTGGCCCAATGAAGTCAATTCACCACACAGAGCAGTATTTATGTACAGTAAAGACACTTAATTTAGTTAAAGTGATGTTCTTCATAAATCTGCTGAGTGTTTGAAAGGAATTTCTCTTTGATAAATGAGAAAAACCATAATTTCCAGAATTACATTATGTGTGAATTTATGAATTCAAGTTTTCTTGGAAGATTTTTCATTGCATTTAAATGACTTCAACACCAATTACAGGGGTTTGGCACAAAACTGATGTCATGATTGATAACATAAAAGTTCCTGAAATAACTGGAAATTTTCCATATCTACAACGGTACATTTGAATTTTTCCCAAACCTGCAAACAAACACCACTGATCTTGAAGTTCAAACACAAAACATACATTCAAGAGCCTTCAAATACAATTATCAAGCATGACTGATTCAATTATTGCACAATTCTCTTTAAGATTTACTCTGTTCAGGTCATTTAAAGAATATGAAAATTCATACAATGTTCAGACAACATAACATTCAAGAAATTTACAAATGTTGTAATGGATTGATCTGAATAACTTTGAGATGCACGTGACTAATTCACCAAGCAGTTCAATTTGGATGCAAAATATCTCAACTTCAAGACCTGAACTAGAAGCCATCAACACTGAAAAATGCAGAAAATGAAGCTTTGAAAGTCTGGATTCCAATTCCATAAACTTTTGACCATTCAAAAAATGCAGCAATCAGCAATTACAGTATTTTCATCTGCATATTCATGAAACACTGCCTTCAGTGTTAAACTTTTCTAGGCAAGAGTCTTAATACAGACAATCCTGCATGCCTACCACACACAAAACAATCACAGAAAATATGATAAAACATACCCCTCATCCTTGGCACAGAATTAAAAGTGAAACTAATGGTAAAATTTGTTTACCTGCTTTTCCTACCTTTTTTGTGTACTATAATAAGAATCCAGACTTAACAGTTCTTACTTTAGTATAGTCACAGTGACATTTACTGTGTTGCTTATAGTTATTATGTATAACAAATTTTTTTTACATTATCTAATTCAAAGCAATGCAGATTTGTTACTCATTATATAAACGGGCTTCCTAAAACACCTGTATTGATTTTAATTTCTGTTATAACTTGTATTAGTACAATAAATTGAGTACAAGTAAACAAAGTATAAAAGAGAGATTAGTAATTCTTATGATTTCTTCCAGACTTACTATTCATTCCTTTATGGTCACAATATCATCTTGTCCATTGAGTAGTTACAAATAGCACTCACTTTCTAAAACTCTACTTTAATATAACTCATAAAGGTTATTGGCTGCCTAAATAGGCTTCCTAAGAATGCTTTCAAGCATGTTGTTCTCTGTGCAAGAATTAATGAAGCAGCTGCTGCTGCTGTTTTGTTATTATTATTATTATTATTACCACCACCACCATCTTTATGCACATATTTACAACTATATACTTGAAACAAATCATGTTTCTAGCTTTCTAGGGTATATATATTTTTGCAGCTATAGTATGGTCACAACCTGTGGTACACATAATGCTATTTCTCATGATAAATGTTTTGTACTTTTACATCACTTCTTTCCAAAGTATGTGTGCAGTGCCCAATATGGCTGTATTGTTGTTCCCTGATGTCATGCTTTCCAGGTGTTGCTCAGGTATTTACCAGATAATTGTGAGATGGTTCCAGTTGTCCCTTATTAATGGTACCACTTTTGTTTCTACATTCCACATGCAGTGCATTTCTACTGTTCAGATATATATTGCAAGGTCTTCTCAGATTCTTTCTTGATTACGTATCTAGCCCCTAAAATTGCAATGGCTATTAAAGGGCATGTTCCTTGTCCGTTATCACGGAATATGATGTCCGATGTATTGTTAGGTGTGGTTCTGCCAGTTATCACTTGTCAGTTCCATAATATGGTTACCTTACTTTCATGACCCGTTTCTACCGACTTTGGTACACGCTCATATAAGAGCTCCCTATCTTAATTTTACCCAGTTCCTTGCATATGGAAACGTGTAGCTGAGCATACACACACTCTATTATGTCTCTATGTATTGTTCTTTTGCCAATATTGGGCATGCTGATATGATGTGGTCTATTGTATCCTCATATTATTGTCACAGTCTGCATTTGCTGTTACTGTTTGTAATATTTTTTTTGCATGATATTTAGTTTGTAATGCTATTATTTCACTTTCAGTTTCTGCTTTCAGATCTCCCATAAGAATGTGCCTTCTTCACTACTAAGTGTTTATCTGTACTTCCAATGTACTGTTATGCATTATTTTGCTGTCCAATTTTTTGTTTAAGAACTCTTCTAATCTTGCTTTTGTATGTTGCATGCCTTCCTTGTTTGTGTTACTGTTTTCATCCGATTGATTTAATTCTTCTACAATCTTGGCTGCAATTATAATTGTTGAATTCATATAATGTTGATAGCTTTGGTGGCTTGTAACGATATTTACAAACTGGTCTTCTGTATATTTTGTGTTCAGATATTCTGTAAAGCTGATTACCTCTGCTTTGTACATTGCTTCAATTTGTAATAAGCCTCTTCCTCCTTCTTTCCTCGTTACATACAACTCATCTATGTCAGCTTTTGAGTAATGCGTTCTGTACATTGTTATTATCTCTCCTGTCTTCCTGTTAATTTTTTTATTTCTTCTACTCTTAAATTTATTATTATTTTTGCTGTTGATATTATCAATAATGATGATGGAAAACAACAAGACCTGTTGCAGCTGCTTAAAATTCCTATGAACATATGAAAGAATTTTCCAGCAATTATGGACAATATTGGCATACACATTCACGGATCACCATCCCTACCCTGAAGTTTTATCTCTGGAGACACCAGGAAGATACAACGATCCATAAAACGGGGAAAACATGAGATTTACTGCGCCACTCCTTTCTGGATGCCGCAACCTGCATAAAAATTTCTAATAAACTGATGTGAGCTATATGCCTGATTCAAAGACATGCCAGAATGTGTACTGAGGCTAAGGGCAGTCATTTTGATGCTTTACAATAAATTCAGCAATACAAAATTTGTGTTCTGCAGGGGTCTGGTATCCATGACTACATTTCAGTGGTGGAGCAATTCCTGCAGAACAGGGGTAGGCAGGCAAGTATGCAAAGTCATTCAGCCGTCAGGAACAACAATGGTAGAGTTAGTAGGTCAGAAAACATTTCTAGTGGTGTGGTAAAATAGAGGTTGAGTCCTGTATTGTTTCTATTCCAATACAGACATACACTATACTGATTTCAACAGGTCTGCTACAGATTTGCATATACATACATGAACAAGTCCAGCAAAGAGTTCTTATGCCCAAACAAGACCCAAAGTATGATATGTGTTTTGCACTAATGCAGTCCATCTGCCAGCCAAGGTAACTCCACCCATGGCTTTCATCTTGCTTTGTGACCAAGAATGCACCCACAGCTAGTCATGAGTTCCATACAGTAAGCACTTGCTCATTTGTTCTTATTTAGCATTCACATAGTCAGAAATCCATTAACCCTTGTGTACTGCAATGATGTTCATCTGACATGCCTGAGAGCAAATGACCTCAGAAATAAGTTCCTGAATCTAAGACATCAAGACTTCATATCCCCCCTACACACACAATCATAGACACACACACACACACACA
>JGI24700J35501_10930114_pt1 | contig 11481 bp, 12 predicted proteins | sample TergutTh196P1_FD_35501 | JGI IMG/M metagenome (IMG submission 35501) | reverse complement strand
GTCAGCTGTTCAACCGCTTGCTGAACGCCTGCGTGTCTACGGCTACCGTTATATACCGCGATTTGGTGCATCCTGTGGCAACTTGAGGGTCAGTAAATAAAAAAACACGGGCGCATAAAATGCGCCCGGAACGGTGGCGAGGAGGTGGTCTTTTAATCCCACGTCCGCGCTATATAAAACATACCAGCTTTTGCCGTTTTTGTCAAGCGGGATTTTCATTTTTCCCTGAAAAAAACAGTTATTTCCAAAATTAAAACAGCCACGCCCTCCCGCAAGCCCGCTCCCGTTTTCAGTCGGTTAGCGGCACTACCCAACCGGCTCCCTGAACGTTTTGCCGGCGCCAGCAAAACGTTCAGCGCATCAAGCCCGCCCGCAAAACTGCAACCGGCGGTTGCAGAAAACGGCTTCAATCCGCACGCGCCACCGCCCGACCGCTTCCGAAACGGAAAAGCACTTCAACAAAAGCCTGCTCGCGCTCGCGGCCCTCCTTGACAACATCGAGCTGAACATAGAGCGCGGATATGAGGGCAAGCCCTATGTCGAGCTAGACGGGACGAAGGAAACGCCGGCCGGCAAATGCTTAAAGCGGGCGATGCTCGCGAACTTCTCGGCGGGGATTTTCTGTTTCTCCATAAAAATCGATAAAAAATGAACCCTTGACATATTCTGCCGGGAAAAGTATGATTAAAGCAGGAGTTTTTAAGGTGGGAATTTCTGGGAAGATAACCCTTGATTAGACCATGCTTAAAGACATTAAGCAACAAATAAGGAGCTAAACATGGACAAACAAGAGTATACAGAGGTAAATTCAAAAATAATTGATAGGTGGGTAGACGAAGGTTGGGAATGGGGCCGCCCAATAACTCACGAAGAATATGTAAAAGCAAAAAATGGGGAATGGAATGTGTTATTAACCCCAATAAAATATGTTCCAAAAAATTGGTTTCCAGATTTGAAAAATAAAAAACTCCTTGGCCTTGCCTGTGGCGGAGGGCAACAAATGCCCATATTTTCAGCTTTGGGAGCATATTGTTCCGTTCTTGATTATTCAGATAAACAACTTGAAAGTGAAAAACTTGTTGCAGAACGTGAAAAATATGACATAGAAATTGTCAAAGCAGACATGACAAAAAAACTTCCTTTTTCTGATGAAGTATTTGACATAATATTCCATCCTGTGTCAAATTGTTATATAGAAGATGTGTATCATGTTTGGAATGAATGTTTTAGAATATTAAAAAGAGGTGGCGTTTTAATGTCAGGTTTGGATAACGGGTTAAACTATTTGTTTAATGATGATGAAAAGTTGCCGCTTGTTGCAACAAATAAGCTACCATTCAATCCCCTTAAAAACAAAGAACACTACAAATTGCTCATAGAAGAGGATGGGGCCATTCAATTTAGTCATACACTTGAAGAACAAATTGGCGGCCAGTTAAAGGCAGGGTTTATTCTGAAAGAGTTATATGAAGACTTTAATAACAGTGGGTTTTTAAAAGACTATGCGCCAACATTTATAGCAACCTTGGCCAAAAAACCATAAGCAATAGAATATATACGCCGCTTTAAAAACATTTTTTAGAGTTTTTGCCCTAAAAAATGCGAGACTTGTTCGAGAACCAATCGGGTTCTCGAACAAGTCCATTGACAAAAAGGGAGAATATTAATATGATTAAGGTAAGGGGTTTTTGGAGGTTGCCAAAAGATTATATATGAATATTCGTCAAAGAAAAATTGTTGAAATAATCAAAAGAGAATATGGCATTGCCATTTTTGGCATAGAGAAATTGTTCCTCGGATTTGATCATAATACGACTGTGTATAAAATATTTGCAAAAAATGATAAAACATATTTTCTAAAAATACGTTTTGAAAACTTTACTGAATCAAGTTTAGTTATGCCTTTGTTAATCTCCCAATCAATAAATACATCCAAAATAATAAACGTCATAAAAACAATAGACGGAAAATTATTTGTAAAAGTATCAGCGCAATACTTGATGCTTTACCCATTTATTAATGGAAAATCTGGCTGGGACACCGGTTTGACAAAGGAACAATTTGTTGAATTTGGGGAATTTATGTCTCAATTACATTCGGTGAAAATACCTGAAGAATATAAAAAAATAATACCAACGGAGCAGTTCGATTCAAAATACAGGAAGCAAATTAAATATTATTTGAATGGCACAAACGAAAACGCTATTAATGGCGATGCGATAGTTATTGATTTTCTGAACACGTTTTATAAAAATAAAAACACAATTTCAAAAATACTTGATCGCTTAGAAGAAGTTTCAAATAAAATTAATGCAAAGGCCATTGATCTATGTTTATGTCATGGGGATATACACGTTGGTAATATTTTAATAGAACAAAACAAATTATACATTGTAGATTGGGATACAATAATACTTGCCCCCAAGGAAAGGGATTTAATGTTTATCGGAGGCGGCATTGGAAACAAATGGAACAAAAAAGAAGATATAGATAATTTTTACTTAGGGTATGGCAATGAAATAAAGGCAAACAATATATTACTGCGCTATTACCGGCTCGAAAGAATTATACAGGATATTTATGAATTTTATGAACAGGTCGTTAATAGTAAAACCGAAGAAGGGGAAAAGAAATTATGCATAAAATACTTCAAAGAACAATTCGAGGTAAATAACGTGATCGATATAGCATTGGCGACGTAAGATAACCCGTGGCCGGCACTTCAAGGGCAAAATTTTTAGGCAATTAGCCCCTTGACACAGCCGGTAAAAAAGACTATGCTTAAGAAAACGTTTTCAGGGTATTTTTGCGATTTAACAATACCCTGCGTGGCGATCAGGAGGAAAAAGTGTCAAAATTCAAGTTTTCTGTTGGGCCTTGGAACGTGCATTCCGGGGCAGATTCTTACGGGCCGGCAACAAGGGAAGAAATACCCTTTGAAGAAAAAGTAAAAAGATTTTCCGAACTTGGTTTTTCTGCCGTGCAGTTTCACGATGATGATGTTGTTCCAAACATGGACAGCTTTAGCGAAGAAGACATAAAAAAAGAAGCAAGAAAAGTCAAGGCTGTTTTGGACAACTACAACATGGCGGCGGAATTTGTCGCGCCAAGATTATGGATGGATCGCCGCACAACCGACGGCGGTTACATGAGCAGCGACCATAAAGACAGGGAGTATGCCGTTTGGCGTTCATACCGCTCCATCGACATTGCCCACGAACTAGGTTGCAATAAAATAGTTCTATGGCTTGCAAGAGACGGAACCTTGTGCGCAGAAAGCAAAAGCCCTGTGTGGGCAACAAAAATGTTAGTCGATGCAATAAACCAAATGCTTCGCTACAATTCAAAAGCACTCATCTTGATCGAATCCAAACCAAATGAGCCGGTAGACAGAAGCATTTGTGGAACAATTGGCCATGCTATGGGCATTTCCGCCGCGACAACAGACCCTTCGCGTGTCGGCGGGCTGGTAGAATCTGCGCACGCAATACTGGCAGGGCTTGATCCCGCACACGAAATGGGCTTTGCACTTGCCCTGGGCAAACTGTGGGGTGTTCACTTGAACGATCAAAACAGCATAAAGTTTGATCAAGACAAAAGTTTTGGCGTAGAAAATCTACGACAGGCTTTTAACCAAGTTAAACTTCTTGTAGAAAACAACTACGGTTCAAATGGCGAGTACATCGGCCTTGACGTAAAAGCCATGCGAACAACAAAAACAGAAGACAGCTACAAACATTTGGAAAACAGCTTGAACATATTCAAAGCCTTGGAAGAAAAAGCAAGACGCTTCGACTACGACTTTCAAAAAAAATGTGTCGAAAACAGAGACTTTGAAAGCCTTGAAATGTATGTGATGAAGCTGTTGATGGGAATTGTTTAATCGAAGGCGTATGGTGGCATCAATGAAAAAAGCGGTAATATTCGGTGCGGGAAACATTGGCCGGGGGTTTATTGGCCAGTTGTTTTTTGAATCGGGGTATTATACGACATTTATTGATGTCAACCGGACGCTTGTTAGAGATTTGAACAACCGGCATAGCTACCCGTTGCGTATACTTGAAGCATCTACCGGAGCAAACACCGACTTGCTAATCGAAAATGTCGATGCCTTAGATGCTCGTAACATAGAGGCAATCACCATTGCTGTATCAGAGGCTGATATTTTGGCAACTGCGGTAGGCGCAGAAATTTTACCGCAGATTGCCCTTCACATTGCAAATGCGTTGATGCGCCGGTTCGAGTTAGGTGCTATGCCGTTAAACATTTTGTTATGCGAAAACTTAAAAAATGCAGGGGCGATTGCAAGCAGTTTAATCCGTAGCAACCTGCCGGCATCTACCCATCCATGGTTTGATCGCAATGTCGGCCTTGTGGAAACATCCATTGGCCGCATGGTTCCATTGCAAACACCAGAATCAATGGATGGCGACCCCTTGCGCATTTGCGTGGAATCATACTCAACGCTGCCGGCAAATAAAGAAGCTTTTTGCAAAAAAATACCCGAAATTATCGGGTTACAAGCCGTTTCACCCTTTTCTTTTTACATCGATCGAAAACTATACATTCACAATATGGGTCATGCTTTAGCGGCGTATCATGGCGATACGCATGGAATGGAATTCATTTGGCAGGCCGTTGGCCATCCCGGCATACGAGCGGCCGTATATTCAGCGATGTGTTCCTGCGCAGATGCGCTTGTGATTAGCTATGGGGCAGAGAAACAAGAGCTTTACAATCATGTCGAAGATTTGTTACATCGTTTTGCCAACCGCAAGTTAGGCGACACAGTTTACCGGGTTGGGCGAAACCTTAGACGCAAACTTGCCCCGGAAGATCGATTGGTAGGAGCTTTACGCTTGTGTCAAAAAGCCGGGACACCCATAGATCAGCTAACCGCCGGGCTTGCACTCGCTATGCGATTTTCTTCCAGCGATCTAAAAGAAATGTCGCCAGAAACAATTCTTACAGAAATATGCGACATATCACCAGATGAAAAAATTTATACGAAAATTATCAACGCATACAATCGGCATACATAAAATTGTTAGAAAACTTATTCTCGAACAAATCCATTGACTATAATGACATTCCATGTTATACTACTTGTATGAAAGCAAAATTTATTGGTAACTGTTACCTCTGTGGCGAAAGCTTTACCAAAATAACCATGAAAACTCATTTAAGACTTCATAATGAAAAAAAAGGCGACGAGGAATGTCGCCTGCTTAAAATTGAAGGCATTCACGACAAATGTTATTGGTTGTATATTGATGTTCCGGTAGACAAAACTTTGTCGGTTGTTGATGCTTTTTTGCGAAAAATATGGCTGGAATGTTGCGGACATATGAGTATGTTTTATTCTGGCGATGAAAAAATAGCCGCAAGCAGTAAACTGGAAAAATTTAACACCGGCGATAAATTTTTTCACAATTATGATTTTGGAAACACCACCACAACGCAAGTTACCATTATGGGAAACATTACGCGCAAACAACAAAAGTCCCCTGTTAGACTTTTAGCGCGAAACGCCCCGCCTATTTTAAGATGTGCAGATTGTGAAACCCCGGCAAAGTTTATATGCATGGAGCCAGACGATAACGATAATTTCCCATTTTACTGTGGAAAATGTATCAAAAATCATCCAAAAAAAACGATGTTTTATATTACCAATTCCCCGCGAATGGGCGCGTGCAGTTACACCGGCGAAGAAGACACTTTTGCATTTAACCCCGCAAACATTTTACCGGAAGGCTGCTTTACAAAAAAGTCTAAATCGGCTATTATCGAAAGATGAATGATTTTAATGGCAAACAAGCTCTTATCACTGGCGGCGCTTGCGGTATAGGTCGTTGCATTGCCGAGTATTTTCTAAAAAACAATGCGCGTGTTACAATAATTGACATTAACGAACCGGTGGGCAAAGCACTAAGTTTGCGTTACGACAATTTAGAATTTTTCTGCGGCGACATAGCTGAAAAATCCACACTGGAAAAATTGTCGCAAGCACTTAAAACCCCTGTCGATTTTCTGATCAACAATGCGTGCATTCACCGCGGGGGACTCTTGACCGGCGGCTCCTGGGACGACTTCGAGTATGTGCAGCGTGTGGGTGTGTTTGCTCCCTATTATCTGACAAAGCTGTTACTCTCGCATAGCTTGCTCGCCGGCAACGCATCTATCATCAACATAGCATCTACAAGGGGCTTTCAATCCCAAGCAGATACCGAAAGCTATTCGGCGGCCAAAGGCGGCATACTTGCCTTGACACACGCCATGAGCATAAGCCTGTCGGGAAAGGCAAGGGTAAATGCCATAAGCCCCGGCTGGATTGATACAAGTATGTATCACGGAGCCGGGGAAGCCCCAACCCACAGTAGCGAGGACGAAGGCCAGCACCCGGCAGGGCGTGTGGGCAAGCCACAAGACATTGCAGAAATGGTAATGTTTTTATGCGACAACGAGCGTGCTGGTTTTATCACCGGCGAAAATATTGTGATTGACGGCGGCATGAGCAAGCTGATGATCTATCATGGCGACGGCGGCTGGAAGTTTGATGGCGCACTCCCGGCCACTCCCTAGCTTGCCAGCAACATATAATGGTAGAACTTTACAGCTTCAAGAAACTGGCTTTCCCGTATACGCTCGTCGTTGCCGTGAATGCGCTTGCGATCGTCGCGGCTTAAATACATGGCGGAAAAACGCAACACGGCATCGCTTATCTTGCAGAAATGCCGGGAATCGCTTGCCGCGATCATTAAATACGGAGAGATTATGGCCTGCGGCCAGATTGCCCCAATCGCACTGCATAGACGCTCATAGCCTTCGCAGTCTTTGTTTGAAAAAGGCGACGGGTCTACACCTTTAATGCCGGCAACCCTTATCCTTTCATCCTGTATGCGTTTTTGCAAATCTGATATTACACTTTCGACAGTGTCGGGGCGCATAATCCGCACATCAGCATTTACGCTTGCCGAAGGCGGCAGAACGTTGCTCGCGGAGCTTCCCCGCATTTGCGTAAACGCGCAAGTCGTGCGGACTAAGGCATTCAATTCGCCGCCCTTCTTTTTGCACAAATGGAAGAGCAAGCCCTTGAAGCACCACAGGTTCGCGAAGATTAACCGGTAGAAAAATGTCGAATGGCGACCCAGTGTGTCAAACATCTGCCGAACCGGCTCGCAAATATACGCCGAAAAAGGCTCCGCCTCGACCCTTGTTACGGCACGCGCCAACACGCCAACGGGGGAACTGGCAGGCGGTGCAGAGGCGTGCCCCCCCATGCCGCTAACGCTAAACTCAACGTTAAGACGGCCTTTTTCGCCCGTACCAATGAGCGCAACCGCGCCCGCTACGCCGGGGAACACATTGTCAACCACCGCGCCACCTTCGTCCAAAACCAATGCAGGCCGGACACCGCGCGAATGCAGTAAGTCAACGATTGCAGGGGCATCGGTGCTTTTTAACTCTTCGTCTCCGCCAAAGGCAAAGTAAACATCCTGTGCCGGAACAAAGCCGTCGCTTAGCAATGCTTCCGCCGCATTCAAAGCGGCACAGAGTGTCCCTTTTGTATCCAATGTCCCTCTGCCCCAAATCTCGCCGGCTTCGCGTGCGCCGGAAAAAGGGGGCTTTTGCCATTTATCCTCGTCTGCCGGCACAACATCGTAGTGCGCCATGTATACCGACGGCTTGTCGGCCGCCTTGCCCTTCCAGTGGTACAAAAGCCCGCCAGTGCCAACAAGCTCGAAGCTACAATGCCGGTGCAAAAGGGGGTAAAGCTGGGGCAAAAGTGCGCGAAACTCGTTAAAATCATCTTTATATGATAGGCCTCCCGGCTCGCCGTCTTCATCAATTGAAACCGTCTTGATTTTTATCATGGCTTGCAGGTTTTTTATCGCCCGCTCGCTATCAATGGTAACGGGCGACTTCGCGGCCGCCGGCGCTTTGGGCTTTGGCACAAAAAGCGCGGCACGAATGCAGACTAGGGCTAAAAATAGCAACAGCAATGCCGGCAAAGCAATCCATGCCATATTATAGCCAGCCTTTTTTGTATAAAACCCTTGCCGAGCTTATGGCAACCAGCACCCCGACTGGTACTAAAACTGCGCCTACCCCGGCAAGCTGGGGCACAAATAAAAACAGCAATAGCATGAAAATGATGGGAGCCGCCGCAACCTTCACGTTTCGGCTTACGAGCACAACGCCCAACGCGCCAAAGAGTGCGGGTAGAATGTTTGCAAAAGCGGGCGCAAGAACGGGCGATTCGAGCAAGGGCTGAATTAAGAAAAGCAGAAAAACGCCGATTGTGATGATCAACGTGGTAACGATAGAACTGATCGCAATGGCTATGGTCGAGATAACCTCGCCTTCTTCTGTGCTGGACTTTACTTTGGCCGCCGCCATTGCGTTTATTGCGCAGGGGACTTTTAGGTTGGTCAGGTTGCCGGTTACAAAACCAAGGTACGTCCCGCCTGCGCCTAGCATGGGAACATAAGTGAAGGTTTCGATTACTGCAACCGTCCAAAAAATTGGGACTATGCCGATCATGCCAACCATAAACACGCTGAAGACCGGCCATGCGTCGTAGTAAATCGATATGCTTGCCGGGAGCATCAGCATAAACAGAAGTGCCAACGCCATCCAAATGCGTCCTGCGGTATGTACGCTGTCGATGTAGCTTTTTGGCTTGCTCACACTGCACCGCCTACGATTAAGTTCGTGATGGGGATCGAAAGTGCCATCGCGGATAACATGGAGAGTGGGAGCGCGTAGTTTTCCAGCCAAGTTATGTTTTTCTTTTTGTACAAGATGCCAAGTGCCGCCATGATTACAGCGGAGCAGAGCGTAACAAAAACAGGTATCCAGCCGGTAAGGCCGTCTCGGACATTGGCAAAGATCATGCCTAAAAATGCAGAGACCATGCCCAAGAAGAGTGCCGACATAAAAATCTCGCCCCACTTTTTGTCTTTGCCGCCAATGTTCACCACGCCGCTTTGGATTTTCTTGGCAAAGAATGGAATGATCAACAGCCCTGGGATAATGCCCAGTGTCATGACCCATGCGATTGTTGAAAACACGCGCGGGTCTGTTATTGTTTCGGCTAGGCTTGTCCCTGCGGCAGATGCCGCCATTTCGGCCGCCGGCAGTTCATAAGTTAGCGATCCTAACATACTCATGCGAACCCAGGGGACGGGCAGTCCAAGCGCATTGCTTAGAGTGATGACACCGAGCAAAATGGCTGTTGCCGGCGCAACCGTAAACAAGGCACTGGAAACAGCAATACGCCGCAGGGTTACCCGGTCAATGCCTAGCTTGTTTGCCTGCCGCCAAGCCTTGACGAGAAAAAACACCGATTGCGACAAAACAAAGGCAATAATGATTGCCGCGATTGTATACAAAAATGGGCTGTTTACATCAAACTCTGTCATGGTTCCTTTCTCTATCGTATGTCATAGCCGTCTTGGGAAAGCTTGAACATATAATCCGTAACGTACACTTTTTTTGTGCCGGTGTGTGGCGGCGGGTACGGGATTTCGCGCATTACAACCAGCTTTTTTACAGCCCGCACCAATGCGTTGTATTGCTTCAAAAACTCCTCGCTTTGTTTTATCAGCACGCCACCAGCATCATAGTAATCCGATCTGATATACAGGCGGCTTGTTCTTATCGCTTTATCCTCCTGCAAAATCTCGCTACAGCCTGCCTCGATTAATGGCGCAAACATACTGCCAAGGTTCAGTTTTTGCTCTTTTATTTGCTCCCACGAAAGCGACTCACGAGTTATACAATGAATAAAGTTGCCAAGGTGGGGGTTGTAAAAATAGTGCTGTTCGTAAAGCGGAAAGCCGGGCATTTTGTCGTACCGGCGATAGTCGTACTTCCAATTCCCTTTTTCGCCGCCAACGCACTCTTGATACAAAACGACAAAGCCCATCGACAGGGCTTTGTCTACAATCTGTTTGTAGTTTTCTTCTTCCATGCAAAAGTTGATTTGCCGCCCCACGTTGTCTCCTTGAAGTCCGCTACTTCAACGAAGCCAGACTCGTGCTCCAATGGCAAGCGGGAAAAATGGGCTTGCAACATCTAGGTTTGGCAAAAAGCGCAGTCCAAACGAGGGAGCCATGTGGGTAAAAATCTCGAAAATATTGTTTGCTAGCAAAAGGTTAAAACCAATCGGCACGCGCAGGCCTAAATCCATCCCAAGGTCATCCCCGAATACAAGGTTGGTATAAAGCCCCGCCCCCAGAGTAAAGTTAAAGCTTCCCCCCAGAACATTCGTAGAAAGCGGCAGGATTATGGGCACTACATCAAAAGTGAGGCCGACAACGCTGGTGTCCGCAAAAAACCAGTTAAAAGCAAAGTGCGTTACTCTTGAAGGGCTTACAAGAAAGGCCATGCCGGGAGCACGCAGGTATCCCGCGCTATAGTTCCACTGCACCCCAAGTCCTAAGCTGTGCGCCTGTACTGCCATAACTGTACTTAAAATCGCCGCTATTATAAAAATTTTTGTCTTCACAAATTTACCCTTGATGTATGTATAGTGGCTTTCCTAGTTTGGGAGCCACTCAAGATTTTTTAAGGTTCTATTATCTTATCGCCAATTTGCTATATGATCAATACCCTAGAATCGCTCTATAACCTGCCAAGCCGTCTCCCAGCAAATGCGTTCTTGCTCTAGGCGGATGTTTTGCCCCAATATGTTGGCTTTTATCGAATTGTAAAAACTTTTTCCCGTCGGTTAAAAGCGGCAGTTCGCTTGAGGGATGCGGTTTTTCTTCTTTTACCCAAAGATGCCGGTGGTTAAGGAGGGTCGCTTCGTCCATAAGAGCCGACTGCAAATTCGGTAGTTAAAAACCTGTGATAATGTCACCATAGGCGACCAGTAGAAATGACACATGGTAAGATGCTACTGGAGGAAAAATGGCCAGGAGATTAGCTATGGGACAGAAAGAACTGATAAGAGGCAAGACGCTGGAGATGGTGAAGCAGGGAAAGACGACGCTTAAAGCCGCAGCGCAAACGCTTGGAGTAAGCTACCGCCAGGGCATAAGGCTGTACGCCGCGTACCGGCAGGAAGGCGACGCCGGGCTGATACACGGGAATTGCGGGAGGCCGTCAAACAACAGCACCGACGAGGCCGTACTTGAAGCGGCGCTGGAAGCCTTCCGCGAACGGTACAGCGACTTCGGCCCGACCTTCGCGGCGGAAAAGCTTTTGGAAGAGAAAGGGCTGAAAATCAGCGTCAGAGTGCTGAGGCGGCTGCTAATAGAGGCCGGGGAGTGGAAGGGCCGCCGCCGCGCGCGCGAGCATCGCAGCCGGCGCGAGCGCAAGGAGCGAGCCGGCGAGCTCGTGCAGTTCGACGGCAGCCAGCGGACTAAAGTCCGACACGACTGGTTCGAAGGCCGCGCCCCCCGCTGCTGCCTTATGACCATGATAGACGATGCTGGGAACACCCGCCTCTCGCGTTTTTTCGAGGCCGAGACC
>JGI24700J35501_10930115_pt1 | contig 11485 bp, 9 predicted proteins | sample TergutTh196P1_FD_35501 | JGI IMG/M metagenome (IMG submission 35501) | reverse complement strand
GCATAAAGTATACAGTAAGAGTACATGTGCGCAGGTAACTAATGTCTATGCAGTACCATTTTATCTTAGCAGTGAAGTTGTTTTCATTTCTGTCAATGGGATATAGCAGTTCAGCCCTCTAACAGTTGATGTTGGCAGACTTCCCAGTTTTGGTACTTGAATGTTACATGACACTGCCTTCATTCAGTTTCATCTGTATAGCATGATCCTGAAATAATATTTAGGATTTTGGGGAGATAACTCATCACAAGGTCCTTGCATCCCAAGTTTGTGTAATGACCTTTGGTTTGGGAATTCATGTTCTAAGGTATTCCTTTATCCTGTGATCCCCACTCACAGCATATCTGATCATTTATACTAGTGAGAGTTTTTATTTAGCCTGTTGGGTGTTCCAGTGTAGTTGAAAATATTCTGAATATAGTTCTGTGGACTGAAAATCTGTTGCAGTTAAATATCCCAGAATCATTTCTTTCTTCACAGTTTAATAAGCCTTGAAATATTAATTGGAACAAAAACTGTTCAAAACAGTAGGTGTAAGGAGAGTAGAACATGCAGTGTATTTCCAGTACACCCTTTTTGGCATGTTTGTAAAATTGCAAAAAGCGACTTTTGGCTTCATCATGCCTGTCCATCTCTCCATCTGTTTTTCATTCCATCCACATCAAACATCTCAGCTCCCACTGGACAGATTTTCATGAAATTTGATATTTGAGTATTTTTTTAAAATCTGTCAAGAAAATCCAAGTTTCATTAATACCTGGCAATAATAATGGGTACTTTATAAGACCTATATACCTTAATGATCACATTTTGTTCAATTCATCTTAGAATGAGAAATGTTTCAGACAAGCGTTGTAGAGAAAATAAAAACACACATTTTGTGTTCAATAACATTTTTTTAAAAATCGTGCTGCTTATGAGATAACGTGGAAAAATATTGTAGCTCCTAACAGGCCACCAATGAAAATATGGTGCATGCTCATTGCATGGTTGGTACCTAAGACCACAAACACACACTCAGAATATGTAATACTTATTGCTTTTCCACTGCAACAGTGGTTGTATGAATGCACCTCATTGTTACATTGTACATACATTGCCTCTCTTGTTTGTAATTCTTGCGGTTTTCGAGAGTTACACAAACTTGTGCGGAGCAGATATTACCCAGCTTGTGTACTCAACATTGACAGTGGTCTTGTGAAGACACATGAAGATTACCAAACAGTCAACAAAAAGTAGACCAGTAAATAAATGGGCCGTGCATCACAAGTGTAGTTTTAGAGAATATCTTTTATTTTCTGAAATGTGCTGCAGTAAAATCGCAATAGTTCAGTGTGAATGAAACTGAAGTTGCCTTGAGTTACCGGAAAGCTCAGCCAACACAAATTTCTCTTGCTTTTAACATTTATTGTTAGTGTAAATTAAAATACAGACATATATCGCATAACGGTATGCAAGAATACACAAAAAAGATGACTACAAGACAGTACAGTAATTCCTGAAAGATGAGTGCATCCAGAGTTGTGCACTTTAACTGGAATCTGTATTAGACATACAAAGAACTTGACTATGGGAAGATGAGTGCATCCAGAGACGTGCACTTTAACTGGAATCTGTACTAGACATACAAAGACCTTGACTATGGGACACTGGCATGGTTGATATGCAAACTCAGACAGTCAAGACAGCACTGCATGTTTCAGTTTTTTCCTGATGCCATCATCAAGCACAGGCATAAAAATGTAGGAGAAAACAAGCACTTTGTATACAACACATTACTGATTAAAAAAGTGACTGAGATCTTAATCTTACAATTATTCAGATAGGTTATTTTTTATGTATTTGCCAAAAGTGTGTTACAAGTTAAAATATTCAGTTATGCATTTCAAGCATATATTAATATCATGTGACAGTTTGATGTAGCACTTATAATATAATATAAAACTTCAAGTCAAAGCTCCTCCTTGATGGGTGTTCACAATCAAAATAATGATAGTGTGGAAGGCTCCTAGTGATGGAAAGTTTTTATACTATTTTAAGCCTGGGAATCTGTCACACTGTTCTTATGGCAGGGCTGTTAATTCCCATAGTAAAGAGATGTAAATACTGTCATTTTATGGTACTGTTACTACTGTTATTAGTCTCAGTGAAATATGGGTTTGATGATGGTTTCATGAAAAAGCCAACATTTTTACCATGTTTTGGACAACAAAAGATATTGTCTTAAATTCAGTTGTGATTGATGATACATTATTTGTTATATGATGGCCTGATTTGTAATAACTATAAAATTATTGAGTCCAGGACTATTTTATCTTGCTTGGATTCATTGATGTAGACAGAAATCTGCATACATATGTGCTAGTAGAAAGCCATTTATTCTCTGTGGTAATGTCTGAGAGTAGACTGCACCTGGCTGTATGATTTTTGGCTTTTGTTAGAAGAGTGGATGTGCTACTTGGACCTGTTGCTCTTGTTAAGAAGTTTTGCAGCCCAGGTTTGGTTATCTTCTTAGGTTGATGGATGACTAGCCAGTCATTGTTGTTACTAGTTACAACAGATGGTGGTTGGGTGTGTGGGTGGGTGGATGGGTTGGTGGATGGATGGGTGACTAGATGGCCACATGAGTAAAGGATGGAAGTTTCAGTTTTCAGTTCTGATAACACTGCCAAGCCACTTGTTAGGTATTGGACGTGAACTGTACTAGTCTGCTCTCAAACAGGATTTAGTTGTCATTTTGACCTGCCCTTACACTATTAGTTCTGTTGAACTCTCTGTCTTGCTGCTGTGACATTATGTTATATGGTCTGATGCCATTGTGTAAAATTTGTAAGAGAAAACTGTAAAAGTTCCTTTTTCTGACAAGCATTGTATATAATGGTTTTATCATGGGTGGTTTTAAATGAGGGAATAAATTTGGAAGATACAGTTGTATAAAAATAAAACTGGCTGCTCAAAAGAAAAGTTTGAGTAAATACGGCAATTATTTGCAATCTCTTAATACAAAACATTGTAGCTGTCCTTGTACTGTCCTCTTGTCCAGTATGCATAACTGAATTAATCAAATTTCTTTGCTCTACGTAAGGTGTGATAATAATTAGGAAATTTGGTAAAGTATGTTATTTTTATAATCCTGAAGTACAGAGCTTCTTATTATGTCGGACAGTGATATGAGAAAAATAAAGCCGGGCAAGAAACTGTCCTCCTCCTTTGACTTTTATCATATTAATTGCTGATAGTGCATTTGTGATATGATTATACTCTGTTACATTCACTTTGGATGAATTACAGAGGTCATGTATAGTAAATGAATAAATGATGTTTGAAAATACATAAAAAATAATAAAGCCGGGTGTAAATTAGAGCCCTTTCACAAACCTTCAGCTCGTCTAGTACAGTTACTGCTGTAAACATAATATATATATGATATATGATATTTTAATGTAAATGCAGTTGTCATATTTTGATTTTCAAATAAAGCATGTATTATTTTGAACATGTTTAACATGAATACAGTGGGTCACACAAAACTAGTACATGATTCAACATGATATCCTGAGCTTTGATCCTGTTGTTCTAATTTTAGAAGAAATAAAGGTATCCAATGCAGAATGCTCATAAGTCAAGAATGAATAAAACCAGATAAAGTGAGTCCTGTCCATTCCATTATGATTGTTTTAATTCCTGTTTACATCATATTTGTTTGAACTTATACTGTTTCTGCAATAAATAAAACCAAGTTATTGTCCCCCAGTGTCCTATATGGATTCATTATAACCTTGATTTGTGTTCATACTCTTAATTAAAAAGTAATGTTACAATAAATGTGTGGTGAATCTGAGTTCTCTTATGTGGGATTGGTTGTTGTAAATGTTTTATAGCATGTACAGAATCATTTGTTGTTGAGAGATATTAAATTTTTATCACACTGAGAAGGATGTTCGAAACTGTGCATTACTTGATATAATTCACCAGTTTTGCAACATTTAAAGAATAAAGGAACTATTTTTGCAATACTCATATTTCCAAGGGTTTTCTGGCAATCGTGTGTTGAATTCAGAACAGAAATGATCAATATCCCATATGTGTCTAAAGTTATGACTCTGAAATGTGTCCACATGAATGGCAGGCATATCCTTGGAAGTTGTTTTTATTTTAAAAATATGGTATTGCATTTTTTGGGGACTTGCAGGATTCAGTGATTTGAATGTAGGGAACATCTAGTGTGTTGTGTTAGGAAGAGATTCTTGCTTCAACAAATGCAGACTTGTCTTTTAGAAAGATGCCGTACACCAGCAAAGCATTTTCTCTGTTTATGTGTTATACACAAAGAGCTCTGTTAAGGATATTTTAAAGTTTGTTTTATTTTTGGAAGTTCTTCATAAAGTCAAAATTAAAAAGTGTGCCTCGGAGATTCACAGTAAAAGGTACTGTGTGATTCCATTTTCAGCCATGTGGTTGAAAAAGAAAGCCTAATTTACATTATACCATAAATGGACTTTTCCACATACCCCATTAAAGTCACAAATTTTGTTGTAATTCCCTGTGGTTCACTGTAGTGTACATTAATGAGCAGTTCCAATTTTTAGCTATATTAATCCATAACAAACCCTAGATGACACATCCCATAAATGGACTTTTACATGTGCTCCATAAACCATTTCAGATATTTTGTTCATATTTAGTGTGGGAGGCTTCCACCAGAGGGTATCAGGCAGTTCTGGTTCTCATCTATACTGATTAATCGTAAATTATAGTTTACATAAGGCTACAAATTAACTCTTCCACATGTATGTGAAGCTGATTTAGAGGTCTTTGGGCTTAGGCTTGTCAGGCAGTACCAGTTTTCAGTCATAATGGCTTTTAATAAAGTGTAATTTACCTAAAGACATTAATAGGTCTTCCTTAGGCTGAATTATCTTTCATGTATCGTGTTTAAATTTACTGTGGTAGTTTTAACTAATTTCATTATCTTTTTTTTTTAATAAGCCTCCTAAATCTGAGAGAACATCATTGATAATTCTGTACAATACATTATTGTGTTTGCCCTTTGATTTTTTTATATCAGTATTGGAAGTGAAGTCATTTATATTTTTAGCAGTACGGTCATGGGCCTTGTTCATGATAAAGGTTACCAGAATTGAATGTGTGTGTCTCTTGATAAGTAGGAATTCTGCCTAAAACATTTTGTACAAGAATTTTTCCATGATTTTAGTTTTGCTTGGCATTTGTTATAGGGAATAACATAATGTCTAAATTTAGTCCTACCTCTGATTAGTGGTAGTAAAATGTATGAAAACCTCATGTGACTGAATTGCTTTTGAGTGGATTATATGCTGCTTCTCAGTACCTGCTTATTGTCAAAAACTTAAAAAGAGAGTACTTTAACCAGAATTATAAAAGAATTTTGCCCATTGTCAGTATAGTGATAGGCCAAATCTCATTTGTTTTATTTAATTCATGTTTGTTCATATTGTACTGAACATGCTTCTAACTTCTTATGAATATTTTAGCATATGGGTTTGTAAATAGGATGAGGGTGCACAATAACACATCTTTCTATATTCCACTTACTATTTACTTGTGCATGATTTCTTTATCATAACACGGAGAACAGTTGTATGTTGTTGCAATTAGTTTTTATGTGTAGATTACCATAAACAGGAAACATGGAACAGGCATGCCTTGTGTAACCTCATTACATTCAATTTGTTATTATGAATTCGCTTTATTATTATAAATTTAATGTAATGAGGTTTAACAGAATTTAGTATTGCTGTATGCAAGTTTGAACTGTACAGTATCCCTATAGAGCAGAGTTCTTGTATGGAACCAGAAGTTCAGTTAGTGTCTAGTAGTCTAATTATAGTTATTTATGCTTTGAGTTTGACTGCCCTGATGTTTTAATTTATGTCACATTATTTGCTGTGTATAGGGCCCAAGTTACTTAAATTGATATACTTTCTCAAAGGCATATTTGTTGACTATAAGGGATTGTGTTGACCAGCAGTCATCTTTTATTATCAACATACATTTAGTCTTTGGTTAATTAACTGTAAGTTCTGCTTCTGTGGTCTCAGCTTTCAGTAACTAGGGAACATAGATGTTTAAATTAATCTACTTTCTTAAAAGTATATTTGTTAATCTAGTATAAGGCATTATGCCTGTTGACCTGCTGCAATCTTGTGTTGTCACCATGTATTTATTCTCTTGTTCATCTGTAAGTCCTACTTCTTTGGTCTGCTTCCAGTAGTTGTATAAACCCCACTTAGAACTCATTTCCATTCCTATTTATCAAATAAGCGTCATCTGTATGTGCAAAAATATTGTAATGACCTGTTCAAAATGATGCTTGATTATTAATTTCAGTCTGTCTTGTAACTGTCTCCAATACAGTATTAGAAAATGAAGTAGATAATATGCTTGTGAGTGCACTATTAATTTTAAGCCTTTGATAGATTTCATCTTGTATTTTAATTTCTTTTTTCAGTAAGTGTATTGACTTTTGGAGTACTTCTGTTGCACTTACTGTTTTGTACAACTTTCATTTATATGAACTGTCACATATCTGTTTGTAATCAGTGGAAATTTATGTGTTGTGATATTGTATTTGTCATATTCTTTCAAAGTATTTCAGTTTTGTGACTGACTGGTTTTTCTTAAATCCACACTGAGAGTCACAAAAAATATCTGCTGTATCTGGTAGTAATTTTATTTCCAGTGCTTTGGTAAATATGTTTTATCTTCCTCCAGTAAGAAGATTCCTCTGTGATTATGTTGTTGCATGTAAGCTGCCTACTTTGTGTATATTACAAATTATGACTTTCTTGTTATTTTGACATTTCCTCCTTATTCCAGACATTCCGTATCAACTTGTAAACCACTGTTTTTTAACTTTTCTTCATATTTGATCAGTTCTGTTGATGTTAGTCCTCTGCTGAGACTTTATAATTTTTATATGAATATATGCTTGCATTTCTTTAGTTTTTCTTTCTGTTATATGAACTTGCAGTCTTCTTTTTGTCTATATTATTTGATGTACTAAGTAATTCTTTATTATTTCACTTTCGTGTCTGATAAAGTTTCCTTCCTTATCTGTCCTCACTGTGATTGTAGGTTTTGATCAGTTCCTTTCATTCTTGAGTACACTTCCTAACCTCACATTATTGTTCTGTTCTAGATGTACCCGTTTTTCTTAACTTCTCATATTTATTTTGCATAGCTATCATTGTTGCACCTCTTTCCTTTGTTTAGTCTGTAACTTTTCTGGTTTTCTTTTGTGGCATTTTCATCCTTGCTGCCATTGTGGGTTGTATTGCTTTTTTGCAGGCTTCATAAAATCAAACCAATTATGTGTGTTTTCTTGCGTTTCAAGGTCTGAAGTTTTATACACCTAATTGGTTACTATGATCTCTTTTGTCTGCCCTCTTAACTGAGTTTTTACACATTTTAATCATGTTGGTAATCATTTTTTGTCAGGTCTTGATAGCACTGAGTTATGTCTGGATCCATTAAGTGTTTTGATGTTAGTTGGCTTCTACGTCTGTGTGTTTGTAGAGTTTTGCTAATCTTTATATTTAACTGTTTACCTGAATCGGGGTCAGTTGTTTGTAGACTTCTCACATTTACTGTATCTGTCCCAAGGCTTTCATTAATCATCATATCGTCAAGCTTTTAGTAATTGTGACCAATGTGCACATCTTTTTACTTGTTCTTTATGCTCTAAAAGTGACTGCTAGCAAACATTAAATGTTTACTGATTGCAAAATTAATTACTGTCTGCTCATTCTTACTATTCTTGTGAGTTCTGTATTCTCATGGTGTTCTTTTAGTCAATAATATTCACAATACATCTGATCATAATTTAATCTTTTGCCTGTTCAGTTGATATGTGAGGGTATGTGGTTAATATGCTGAACATGTTTCCTCCTATTCATGAAGTTCATAATTTTTCATGTATAATTTTTAAATTTTATCACCAGATTTTTTAAAGTTTTTCTTCTCAACCCATTTCTAATTGTATCTTTAGTTTGTCCACTATCTGGGCTGGCCTTAGGCAGACTGGACTGATTTGATGCATTTGGCCGCCGTGGTGATGGAGGATTCCTGCATTGGTATTTTTTTAAAATACGCATTGTTATACCGCACAAAGCTCTTGGACTGATTTTATATTTAAATTTTGAGAAGATTGTGGAAGATTTTGCTGAACAAAAAGTGAGAAAAATGTCATTAGGTTTTGTTTGATGTAAATTTTTTTAAAATTAAATAAATAGTATGTTTGATTGATTGATTAAAAGCAAATAGAAAGTTACTAAAAAAGCATCATTTTAATTTTTCATCCAAAGTTATGTTTATGTACCAAAACGTTAGTCCTTTGTTATATGCTTTCTTCTGGGTAATTCCCCGGCATCTGAACTTTATATGCTGACATTTTGGGACACTCCATCTGTTCCATCTTCATAGGCAGATAGGCATGAAGAATGACTAGTCCTTTGTCGCTTCTCTTCACATTAACTCGTAGGGGCCCACCACACGGATTGCAGTCAGGCCGTATGTTTGTTAAGGCCAGCACTGTCCACTATAATAAATAGAATAGTCTTTGAGGTTTATCATTTCCTTAAAGGTTCCTTTCTTCTATTGCAGCATATCATATTTCATGTCTTTTTTTTAATGTGCCTTTTTGTTCTCTCAGCACTCCTGATCTGAACAAACTTATTACATCCTGTGTCATATTTTCATTCATGACCATGCCAAGGTCATTTCCATATATCTGTCCCATTGTCACTGATTGGTATTTTATTATTTACTCTTCCATGGTAGGCATATGAACCTTACAACCTCCAGTTTGAATAGAGGACCACCTACGTCTGTTGTTGGTTGCTGTGTCATTGACACCTAGTCAGTAAGACTGCATAAGCAGGCCTGGTCCCCTGACCATGCCTGTAATTGCCTCCTGTAAGATGTCCTTCACACTGTGACAGACCATCATGAGAAAGGATGAAGTTATGCAAAAGTGTAGCTGTAGGTTTCTTTTTATATGAACGTGAAACTAAACAAGTCTCTCACCCCTAAGGGAGTAATATAGATTGTGTGTGTGTTTTAGAATGAGAGCCAGTGACAGAAGAATTCAGGAATTTACACAGTGACTAGCTTTATTCTCTGCACTCTTCACAAAGTATTATTGCAGTGTTCAAATTAATGATGTGATGGGCAGTAGATGCAGCATACATGGTGAGAACAGACAGGCATGCAGAATGTTAGCTATTTAAATAGAAGGGAAGAGACTGTAAGGTGAACGTTGAAGGATAATATGATAGTTATCATGAAGGCGTATGGTTTAAAGTTGTGGACAGAATTTGGCTGTATCAGGCTAGGGTCCAGGGACCTGCTTTTGTGGAGCCAAGTCGTTATAAAAGATGCTGATTGTCTTGACCAGTGTCATAAAAGATGCTGATTATCTTGACCAGTTGAAATGTTGATATTGGCTTCTGTCTGTTGAGCTACTTGGTGCTCACTGAGATGCGGCAGTCATTAATCCAAATGTTAGTATTGCCATGGATGTGTAGTTACAAATAGCTGTAGGCTGCAGCCTGAAGTCTTGCTGCTGTGGGTACATATTTTCACATGATTTTGAATTTAAATAATGCCCCATCACGATCTGTACATCTTTCGTTGGAAGTGCTAACATCTGAAGCTGGCACATGGTATTTATTTGTATATTTTAGGGCTACAGGTTATTAATTTGATGTGTTTCAACCCTCTTTCAGTCAACATACTCCTTGATCTCGGAGAGAATCTTCGAATCCGTTTTTCAGTGATGGCTTAATTTGTGTCTGCAGCTGTGTTATTGTGTGCTTTAAACATAACAAGATAGACTCCACTAATTTTAAATGAATTTTGTATACTTCTTACACTGAAAATTTGAACCAGAGGAAATTGTTGGGACTTTTTTTTTCCTGTTTAAGCCTGTGTGTGACAGTATATGAAATGCACCTCGCCCTCTTTTTAAGCTTCATGTACCCCCATTTTGGCATCACTGATCTGAGTTTGTGACAGTTGGCGATACTGTTAGTCTATTTTCCCCTGTTAGGCAGCACATTTGATGAGTATGAAGTGAGTTTGAGGAACAACATGACACTGAGGAAACTTCATTCACTTAATAGCACTGAGAAGCATGGCTGATAAAGAGTGAAAAATTGTGAAAATGATAAATTCCAGTGGCTACACTTTCTTATAGCAGGCACACAAATTATTCATGAAACTGTGTGAAAAGAATGGATTTCAGGAACTGTGTTTCTGAGGTTGGTGCATATATTTGTAATATTGAGTCATTGCATACTACGATAGGTATAAGAGATCATGCATAGAACGTGTGAAAATTATCTATGGTAATGGCCCTGTTTCAAAAGATTTGAGTTTCTCACTGTAGCGTTGCTGAAGATTCAAGTCTTCTGGGAAGGTGTGCTGTATTGGTGGTTAAATAGTTCCTGACATTTCAAAAAATCATAGTACCTTCAGGTCACAAACAGTGCAAGAAAAGTGGACTGATTGTCCCTAAAGATGAAGGAACCTCAATCCTTTGAAGTGCTGGCCCCAGAGTCTTCAGACATGTTTGCTTAACATATGTTGGGAAGGCAGCTTACACTTTGTTCCAGCCTCTTATTTTGGTTCAGATTATTCCGTCTAGTTGTATTCAAAATGTGTAATACTGAGTTAAATGTTGTTGCATACGCAGTTATATTTTTTATGCTTGAAATTGTTTTGTGCCACCCCTGCAAGTGAAGATACAGCAGTGAGAATTACATAATAGAGAGTATGCAGTGTTAAATTTTTAAAACTTAAAGCACCTGAAATTTTCATCTTTGCTTAGAAAGAAAGGCTTTTTTTGTAATTATTTGTACACATTCTTTTGCAAATAAAAAAAAGAATGCCTTAGTGGAAACCATGTCCATCCCTCTGGCTGTGACCTAGAATCAGTGACTAAACAGGGTGGCAGATTTCCATGAAATTTGGTATAGTAGTTCTTTGCAAAGAGTTGAAAAGACGCGAGTTTCATGAAAATTGGCCCAGTGACACGTGTACTTCACTTAAAGTCTGTAAATGAATTCATGCTTGTACTGTTGATAATTCTTGACCAATCTGCATGGAATTCCGTATGGATTTCCAGGAAATGCCATTGAGCAGTTATTTCATGGAAGTCAGTGTAGTCAAAGCCATACTTTTTTGCTTATATGTGTAAATGAAATTTTGCACAAAATTTCTGCATTTTTCTTTTGATATGGTTAAATGGTGTCCACAAAAATTTTGAGTCTTGTGAGTGTAGTGAAGATGTGCTCAATGAGATCCATATTTACTTCAGGGCATAAATTAATTTTGCCGTATTTTCCATATTTATTGTCTGATTTGGGTGAAATTCAGTTGAAGACATCTGCACTTTTTGCTGTTGACCATTCATGATTTTTGCGAAAATTGGTACAGCAAAGCC
>JGI24700J35501_10930117_pt1 | contig 11495 bp, 10 predicted proteins | sample TergutTh196P1_FD_35501 | JGI IMG/M metagenome (IMG submission 35501) | reverse complement strand
AACCTAATGCATAAAATGCTGCACTTAAATTAGGAATCATTTGCCCAGTATGGTTCTTCCAGGTTATGTGGTTATCAATTTGTAAACCAAGAAATTCTGTATTCACTGTCTGTTCTATATACTTTTCTTTATAACCCAAATGTTATGTACAATGTGCTGAATTCTTACTTATGAATTTCATTATATTAATTTGATCTCAATTTAGAACTAAATTATTAGCAGTAAACCATTAATCACATAAGAGAGAATTAAACTGGACACTGAATACAAGTCTTTGAAAAATCTGCTTGAAATTATGACACTAGTATCATCAGCAAATAATATTGGTTCTAATACAGAATTTATTTTCAGGGGAAGGTCATTTATATGTATATACATATTATGAACAATGGAGGCCCTAGAAGTGATCCCTGGGGAACTCCATGTTTCCATATACCCCAACCAGAGATAACATTTTGAGTTGAAATAGGTGATTTTACTGCCCCCGTCTACTCTGAGTGAATGTGTTTAGGTGAATGCTGGGAAGTGCTATGTAGGAAAAAATTTTGTCAGTTATGTAGTAGTTTCAACTACTCTGGCCAATAAAAGCTATGAAAGGTGAGGGAATAATGTTGTCTGAAGCCAATGGGAGTTCAGACTTCAAGAACAGCCCTATTTCAGGCTTAACCAGTGGGATATGTAAAAATTATGTGGAGAGTGACTGTGGTCTAATATCTGTCTCCTGTTAAGCTACAATGGGCTTGATTAAAAAGAAGTCACCCACACAAATGATAATCATGCCCTGTGTAGACTTACAGCAGACAGAGACTGGACTACCCACATGATTTTCACGCCTCTCACTGGTGAAAATAAAAAAAAAAAAACTGCTCTTGAAATCTTAGCTCTCATTGGCTTGGGACAGTCCATTCACCTCTTCCCACCTTCTGGAGTTGTGATTGGCTGGACTATAGGAAACCGTCCTATATAACAGACAACATTTTTTTCCCCTGTATCGCTTCACCACCTGCTTAAACTAAATGCCACAATGAGGATGGAGGCTGTACACTCCTCTGAAACATCACAATATTCAACAAATACATGGTGCAGAAACTCAAAGGACCATCACCTGCAATGAATTTTCTACATTAGTTCAACAAATGCTGGCATAGTACTGTAATGAAGGCCATGCCTACACCCCTTTATATCCATTTAATCATTTACATGCTTATTCTAACATCCAAAATTTCAGACTCTCATATTAGCGACTATAACAAACTGATGTCTTCCGTGATGTGATGCTGTGTTGTCTGGTACTATGGTACCAACATTTCAGAGGAACATGCTGCCTCCAGCATCAGTGTAGGTGATGACAGAGGTAGCTTATTCCTCTGAAACTTTGGTACACACATAGCAGGTACATGACATACACATAAGAACATAACAATATTAATCTTATAAGGTGTCTATACAGATGAAAAGTCTTATCAAATGACCCAGAAATAATAAGTTTTAAGATTACTGTACAGTTAAATGTTAAGATTTAAAATGCATGAATATCTAATGTACAAATACACAACTCAAATTAAAATAGGACTATTAATTACGATGTTTCAGTGTTACTGTAGTGAAGAACCTCAGACTCTTCTTTCAAAATCTATCAATCTGTGAAAATCATTATCACTACGCCTTTTTTTCTGGCAGTAAGCAACAGTAGGAAATACTGGCACTTTATCTTTAAGTACAGAAAGTAGCCTAGAAATAGACTCAATGTAATCAACTTTGGTCCAGCAGTACCACCACAATAGTTTTCCTGAGAAGGCACTGGTTATAATCAACTGCATGGTGGAGGGTCTTTCTACATGCATTAATGTGTGTTCAGACCACTTGTGCTTGTGTTTGAACTCATGTTCTGATCCATGGATCTTCCTAAATGTGGAGAGTTTCATGAGCCCGAGCCCAAGCCCGAGTAGCATGATCCACTGGAGATCTGGGCTTTTGCTCAGTAAAGAGGTGGTACTTCAAAGACAGGTACAAGCACATTGCAGTTTGCACATGTCAAGCCACTGAATATGCAGTCTGTGTACAGCCAGAAACAATCACTCTGAGAAACAAGAGCATCAGTTGTCTGAATGAACTTCTAGGAGTCACTCAGCAGATGAGAAAGTTCCCACCTTTAATGGGAACTGAAGGTTTATAACTGTGTTCCCAAGAGCACTAGTGCTGCTATGCAAGAAATTCCTCACATCAAAGATAACAGACTACCTTGTTAAAGAAGTACTTAATTACCATCTCCACAACTTGATCACCACTTAGTATCAATTAGTCGGACTATGCACAGCTACATGTTTTCACCGAAACAGTCATCTTCAGGCCATCTGGCATTATACAAATGTAATCGAACTGCCATTACATAAAACTGTGCCACTGGCACAATCTATTCCCAGATGATGGTATAATTTTACTGAAACAGGTCAGAGTAGTGTCTTGACTATTTATTTGTTGTGGTACATTAGTTGGAACAATAAAAGAGAAACTGTGCCACCAGTTTGAGACTTTAATCTTATATTCTTTAGTAGCACAATAGTTTCAATGTAAAAAAACTGATGTTCAAAAATAATGTACACAGTTAAAATATTCCCACTAAATATCTTAAGTCTGGTGATGAGCATTCTATTACACAGAATTTGTAGTTGTATATGCCGGCTGTTATTAATTAAGAGAGAGAGATTCTATAAGCATATTCTTCCCATAAGATGGAGTAACAATCATGACACGTCTTGAAATTCTGTCTACATACAGTACATTGTATTCAACTGGTAAGCAGCTTCTCCTTCCTGACCACATGCTGTCAACAATGGCAAGCCTTGCATCTGACAAATTACTTCCAGGTGTTAATAAGGTTGAGGAGATGGTAATTAAGTACTTCTTTAATATCATAGAACACAACGAGATGCAAAGCATCAAATTCTGACTACCCTGTAATGTGGTTTGAACAGCTCTAATTGTTTATATGACAAAGCATCACAAGCTGTAAATTTATGCTGTGTTTTCCTCTTTGGTTTTTTCTTGTGAGGCCTTTTGCTCCATTGTGCATTAAGATCCCAGATGAAGACTGACCCATCTTCTGAGCAAGTAAGGAACTGTAATACTGTTGAATGAATTGATTTCAGTTCTTGGTATCTGCCAAGATGAGAGATCTGAAAGGAAAGAATAGTATACACACACTCTTAGTTAACTCACATGAAAAGCATATTTAACTCCTGAAGAGGAACTGTTTCTTCAAAGGTGTTGCCAAATTCCATTTAAAAAAGTGCCTTTCTTATTCTTTTCTAGGTGTGAAAAAGATGGGGAACATTTATTTCCTTACTCAGCAAGTAGCAGCAGCTCAACCTAAACAGGATACTGGAACTAAGTAAAGTGTGCAGTATTCATTTTCAGGACTGCCTGTAATGACATGTTGTATGTAAATTTCTTTCAAATAGATACATTAACATGGTAGTAGTTCTGTGAGTCCATGTGCATTTAAGAAGCAAATCAATAAAAGGTTCTGAACAATTTTGAGGCTATTTTCTTATAACAGCTTCTTTCTTGTATTTTATTTATTTACTCATTTGATTTCATCTTTAAGATTAAGATGCTAAGCTAATAAAATTAACATATTTATAAGTACATATGTGGACTGCTGTAACACAGAAAGAGGCTTCTGATTTTCAGCACTGGGCATGACCAAGCCCCCTTCCCCTTGCCACAGTAACTAAGCCCTCATAGTGGTTCAATATGAGATCCAGGAGAGCTCAGTCAAAATAAAAAATTAGTTGCAGGATAGATAAATCAGCAACTGTGGTTTAATTCCAGGCAGGGGCAGGAGAATCTTGTGGCACTTCAAAACATCCAGACCAGACCAGGGACCATCCAGCATCCTACTAAATGGGTACCGAGAGCTCTTTCCCCAAGTTTAAAGGGGCTGGGTCATGAAGTTGACAATGTTCCTCCATCTAGCACCAAGGGTAAGCAGCTGTATTTCCATTCCCCTATAGGTCTTTGTGGTGTGCTGCTTAATTAAACACAGGGAAAAACATACATTTTATGGGCATAATATAACAGCAGAGTGCTGTTAGGAAGTTGTGAATCTCTTGGCTATAATGTGATATTTTTATTAGAGTGTCACGCAACATGAAGCAACTTACATTAAGGATTCCATCTCTTGGGATATAATGTTATGTAAATGTGTAATAGGATTGTGGTGTTTTGAGGCAATGTAAAGTCCACATCATAAATGGTTGAAATGTCCATTTTGACTCTTGGAGGTGAGGACACTTTTACTCTGAAATGTCAGGATCTGATTAGCCAGTGACACAGTGTCATATCCCAGAAGAACAGAATTATCAGTACACTGATGTAAAAGTTCAAAACCCACAATAACACTACATATAATCCAAGACTGTTCTTAATTTGTGTTATACCTCATAATATGGAGACAGCCATTTGATATCCTTTATGCAACTATGGGGAGAAAACTCCAGTGAAGATATTAACACTGGATTCACAAATCTATAAAATCTCTCACTGGTAGCAGGCCTGGCCCATCCCATTATGTCATACTAGAATCAGAGAAACAAGGAATTACAACACGAGTAATGCAGATTTAATCTTTGGTGTTCTGTAACAGATGCTGTAGGCAAATTTTGTCACTTCAAACTTATGCCTGTTATAACAGTTGTCATCTTCCTACTGTGTGGTGTTAAAGGCTTAACTTTAGTCCCTAGAATGAAAAAATGGATGTTACAAGCATGGTACCTAGACTGTCAGTCAGAAAACAAGCCAATGCATTAATACTGAAATCTGTAACCTCTAAATGCCGTTTCATCCTGACTTTTGACTGAATTCTTCTTACCAGGAAACAAGAAATAAATTAAATGTGGAATAAATTAGCCATATAGATGCATCCAATGCTCAGTATAAAAACAACCTATTCCAGGGAGCAGAGTTCTTTTTAGAAGCTAATATTTTCTCAGCTACATAAGAAATTCTCCATTTTTATGGAAGTCAAAGGGTCATTACCATTTTCAAAACACTCTACCACTGGTCCCTACCTTCAGGCAGATTCCATTGACCCCTGACACAGTTTTCTTATGGTACATTTTAATCTCACCACAATGATTGGCCCCATCTTTTTTGGAGCTACTGTCTCCCAGTGGCCCACATACAGCCACATTCCCTGTCCCAAATATGTACCACTATTGTACAGTTCAGCTTACACTCCTACCTTCGAAATGGAGGCGGCAGGTTCTCCTACACATTAGTACCTTACAGCAAGACTACATAATGTCATATTCAAGAAAACAATACAGTAGATACTCCTTGTTTGAGAGTTCATGCATCATAGTTTCACTTATCATTATTATTGTTGCAACCCTTATGCATTACAGTGTAGGTCCTTCCTCACTTATTGCTGTGCTCAGGAGGCATGCATACTTACCAATGCAAGACGATATTTGAACTTGTCTAGTGACAGTGAAATCTCCTGCTCAACTTTCTTCAGACTATCACACAGATCCCACACTACAACCTGACCACTGCTACAGCCACCAGCTAGTAGGTTCTCATTATATGGACAGAACTGCAGTGCATGAACCTTGCGTGGACTTTTCAGTATTAACTGTAAAAGCAGAACCGGAATGATCATCGTTTTTCAGACCACTATGACTATATGGAACCATGTACAGTTACACTTTTATGACATTTCAGATTCTGATGACAGCAAATATTCAGATTATTGTCTTCTGGGATGACACCTTGTAGTTTGGTTGATAGCACCAACATTTTAGAGAAACTTGCTGATTCCATCTTCAGGGCATGGCATGGAGGCAGCAGTTTCCTCTACCAGTCTACTGAACTACATGCCATCACAAATGAGCAGACCAGAATTAGAAATAACTTTCATATACATATCCTATAACCACCTCCATTGTGACTAATGTAAGCTGTCTTTGTTCTTACATACTAAAATATGATTTGTGTATGATGAAGGTGATGGTCAGTTTCATAATGTTACCACTTTATCTTCACTGCAATAGCTCATGATACCCATTTTAAAGTGAGATGTCAGCTTTATAATGTGACCACTTTAATTCCAATGAAAAGCTCATAATACCCATTTGAAAGTGAATGGTCAGCTTCAAACTGCGACAACTTTACCTTCAGTGAAATAGCTCATGAAGGTGAGCGGTCAGCTTCATATTGTGACCCCTTTATCTCCACTGAAACAGCTCATGACACCAATTCCACAGTAGGTTGGATAGTTTCCAGCATTCGTCTGGATCTGTAGAAGCCTGAAAAGTTCCTGTTCAGGCCAGAATTAAACCCCGGTTCTCTAGTGCACAGCCAGTCATTACAATGACCAAGCTCACAATTTCTCAATAATGTTACATTAAATGCTTTAAATGGATTTAGTTAAATTTTTTGAAAGTTGCTATTTTCATACTTCCTCCTGAGTCCCGCTTAATCTGCCCCTATAATTGCTGAGATTGTTTTGTCTACATCCATGTGTTTCGGGCTAGGTGTCAGAGGTAGTTATATAAACCAATATTGCAAAGGAATGCAACAACCTGTAATAAGGAGATAAGGAAAAGAATGGGGGAAAGAAGAAAAAGAGGAGGAGTCGAACATAAGTTGATACAAATTCTGTATCAACTGTGGAGTTTACTTAATTTTTAATGATAAAAGGTGATGCTGCTTGAGGTCTTCACAGCAGTCCATATTAGTTATAAGTCTTTTGGGTGCTGTAACATGTTGAAAAGACAAACACTGTTCAATGTTTTCGAGGACCTACTGCCTCCTTCTTTAGGGCTGAGTAATGAAAAAGCCAAGATAGACATACAGCTACATTATACATATTCTGTGGATCATACTTACTCAGTTTGTGGAAGCAGTTTGTCAAGAGCATAGCAAAAATTAAATATTTGATGGCAAATTGATCAACTAGTTTTAACACGTGAGCTTTGGGTTTTAACATGTGACACGTAACATTAATCACTTCCTTTCCTGTTGAGTGTTCATTAATATATCCAAAAATCTACATTCTTTTAAGTTTTGCTATGCTTACTCTAGGATTCAGTGCATCCTTGAAGCTCCAGATAAGTACAGGGTTGACAGAAAATACATCCTGCAGAATTACATCGGCCTCATTCTCATCACTTTGCGGATGATGATCAATGTACGCACATGCCACAATACCTGCCAGAGATCATGCAAACATCCCTGTGGTGTCATATACAAATGTGCAAAGGTACACTCAACTCAGCATATATAGAACAAATAACTATGTTACTAAATAAACAGCAACAAAAATGTTCAAAGAACATAAGTTTTAAAGTTAAGAGAAAGAATTACTAGCAACATGTAAAAAAATAACAAACCATAAATGTATAAAAAAGTATTGTTAAATAATTTAGTATTGCAGAAAACAATGTTGCTATTCTTTAATCTTTCAGTTAAATGTCATACATTTGTGATGTGTGTGGTTTTAAGCGGTGTGTATTGCTTATTACTAAAATAACTTATGCACACAAGACACGCGCTGTATGTCAAGCCTACTGAGTTGTCTGAGTTTATTTCTAAATGGAAATAAACTAGAAATGTTAATAAGTCACCAAGAATTTCCACAGACTTACAGGAAAAGAATTTAATTATAAGAATTCTTCACAGGTGGTTCTTTCAGTTGATAATTTTCCTTAGTCCAAACTCCAATTCCAAAATTTATCTTCTTTCAGAATAACAAAATCACTTAACACAATTGGTAAGACAGGTCTATACAATATTGCCACTCCAAATATGACTCTCCATAAGTATACCATATTAAATGACAGGCTCTTGAAGACTATATGAATTCATCATCTGTCACAAGCCATCTGCATAACGGAATGGCAGAATCTTCCTTGTTTCACTGAGTGGCTATTATGCAGCTTGTCCTACTCTAATAGTGAAGTCTGTGTTGAAATCTGATAGTTCTAAACACCTGCAAAACTGAAGCCAGTCATTAACACAGGAAAATATGTTTTTCTTATTTGGGATAAAGAATACGTACCTCATAACTGCAGTAGGCATTGTTCTCATTGGTGGGCTACTAACAAGGGGTTATCTAAAACTAAGAAGGCTGCAGGGGTTGTTAATCCTACTCCACTAACTGGCAGACCAAAGAGGAGTACAAAAACTGGGTGTCCTTCTTTTCACATCCCAGAATACACTTTATTACATGGAAAGCCTGCATCTTCTGGGGCATAGTATGAAAGTTATTGTGCTCAGGGAGATGAAACAATGGACACCCTGAGAAGACTAAACCAAGTGATTTTTAATTTCAAATACAACTGTGATTTTTAACTGCCTTTTGTTAGTTTGTTTTAATTTCATACTATAAACCATACAGGTAACTCCAGTCATAGTTGGGGAATGACCAGACTACTGCCATTGTTAAAATATGGGGAAAGTTTGTGCAAACAATTCCTGTCATGAAGGTTAGATTCTTCTGGGATGCTATGTCATTGGGTGAATATATCAGAGTGTTTGGAAAACTCGTGATGCCTTCACCTTCAGGGTCTAGTGGTGCACGATGAAGAGCCTTGTAGAAAGATATTCTTCTTGAAACACTAGACCATGAAAATGAAGGTAGTATGATCATTTGAATGTTTGTAAATACTTGCTCAGTGACAAAATGTCACACTGCAGAAGACTGAGTCTTCAGCAACACTACTCCTCAAATCAGACAATGCCTAGCATGCTTGGGAACAACCCACTGCTCAATTACTGCACTGCTTTTAGGATGACAGTGAAGACACAAACTGTTCAGTGCAGATATCTCTTGACAGGCACACTAGTATTTCATAAAGCCAGAATGCATAGACATATCAAATGAGAAAAACAACGCAAAAGTGTTGATATTATCATATTAAAAATAAAAATATAGTAACTTTTATCTGGGGGCGTAAGTTAAATTTTGCACATCGAATTTGACCTGTCCAGTGCTACATATTTCTAAGTGAAGAGAATGAATAAACTAAACTAAATTACTCTGTATGAAAAACATGAATACTAGTTGAAGAGAAAACAGATAAAATTAGGAAATACACAGAATTTTGTGGAAAATACAACAGAGATTAGGTAGCGTGCTTTAAAAATGCAGTGAAAAAGACCTTGTTACCTAAGTATTTTACACAAATTTCTAGAGGTGTTTTTCACTACATGCACACTACATATAGTACACTTGTTGGATAAAGGGTAAAGTAAATTATATTTTACTAAAAGTGTTTACTTTAACAGAAAAACTACTGACAAATATGTTGTTTCAGTTAGCCATCTTTGGAATTCTGAGAGATGAGGTTTATAGACCAATCAATAACACTTCTGTTTCTAGGAAATACTTAATGCAAAAAAAAAATGTTTGCTGGGATGAGGCCATGACAGGAAATTATGAGTAGCACAATTGGAGATTTGAATATGTACATATGTAAAAATGCTCCTTACGGAATTCAAACAACTGGCCATTCAGTTGCAGTACCTGTCCACATTGGATGCCAAGCAGCAGCAGAAATTACTTTTCCTTTGCAGTTTCTTACATCCATAAATGTTTGGTATTCAGTATAATTAACTACTGTCTGAACTTTCACATCCTGTCCTTCTGTGATCAGATTAGGATAGTCATCTTTGTACAGATCAAACACACTATTGTATTGAACGGCATCTTCCATCCTGAAAATTAGGATTTTAATTACAAATTACTACTACTACTGAAATGAATGTGAATATACAGAAATAAATAATGATGAGTCAAATTTTGATCAAACAGATTTCCAAAACTCATTATTTTCTGCAGTTATCCTCTTAGTAGTACAGACTCAGTAATAAAATCATGCACTACAGTCCCTAATTTACGTTTGTCAAATTTGTTTACAATTTTTGCTGCTTCAAACTAGTCACAATAGAATGGAGAGAAAATAAAGGATCAGAGATTACCAATGCACACATTCTAAAATGAAAAGACGTCTACAGATTTTACATCCTCCAAGTATTATAGTACCCTTCCTTTCTGCTATAATGCTTCAGGGGAATGCATAATAAACTGGGGTACCATTCCAATAAAAAGCAACACAAATGTTTTTGTCTTTATTAATCATTAATTTAAGCATTATCATGTTCTGCATGTCTTTCGTTCCCCTCACCCAATTTTGCCCACCAGGTCTTAATGGTGTGTATCATGGTTTTAAAATTTGTGGGATTGTTCAAGAATGTAACCGCTGTGAACTGCAAGGGTTTGCAGTGGTTACATTCAAAAAATCTAATGTGGCATAACTGCAATAAATGAGGGCATTAAAAGAAACAGTTCCGGCCCTGCCATCCAAAAAGGTAAAGTTACCCCATTACAGGCCAGGACAGGCCCTTAGGTCTCTAGGAGGTTGAAACTCTACCAGAATTTCTAGGACAATTAGTACATGAAAGGTGGGAAGGTTGTCAGCCCTCTGCACCGGCCACCTTTACCCCACGAGACATCCCTGATACTCATTTCTTTTAGAGGCTGAGCCAACAACAGGGCCAAAGGGCAGCTGCAAGGTTGAAGTCAAAGAAAACTCCAAATAGCTCCACTGGGAATTGAACCCACGACCTTCCTGCTTGTGGTGCAGTGTCTCAGCGAACAGCACCACTGTGTACCCCATGACCCTGCTGTCTGTACACTATCTTGTTCAGACAAACTAGGTCCACATATTTCTGTTCAAGTACACAAAACTTTACACGTAGTATTTAAGAGCACTATTTATCAAACACATTCATTGTAATAATTCATGACTAGTTAAGTGATCACTTAATCCAGTCTGCCTTAGAAAACCTAATTTCCTGCTGCATAGTCAACTGCTGTCACCTATCCAGCAAATGAGATGATTTGAGTTTATAAGAAACAATCCTCAATTAATGAACAAGCTGTATACGGTATTTTGAATTACAGACATTTACTTTTCTGTGAAGAGTTCAGAATACATTCTAAAAAATTTCAATACTAATCCAGTGTGAATGAGAAAGTTCTGTGCACAAGCACGAAGTTAGAATAACTCATTCTGTATTGAAGTAACCGTCTTCTGAATGCAATGTCCACAAAAAGCATAAATCTTCCTCATTCAATATTTATAACATCACAAAAATATTTCACATAAATTTCACAGCACTCAATGGGAGAAGTAATTAGATGCCACATATTTGAACACTCTGAGTCACTTTTTAGAAATTGACTGTAATATCTAAAGTACATGTAGTAAGACTAGATTACAAACTCACACAGCAGTACTTCATGTCGTAACTTATTTAAAGAACTAAACATACTTCCTCTCCAATCACAATACATATTATCATTAGCAGTGTTTGTAGCCAAAAATACAGATGACTTTACTACTAACTCAGATATTCATTCAATTAACACTCGACATAAATCCAGTCTGTACCCTCCATTACTAAGACTAACCAAATATCAGAAA
>JGI24700J35501_10930116_pt1 | contig 11495 bp, 3 predicted proteins | sample TergutTh196P1_FD_35501 | JGI IMG/M metagenome (IMG submission 35501) | reverse complement strand
ACAATGGGCATCGAGAACTAAGAAAGTTTGGGAACCCCTGCCATGTGCTAATGAAATTATTGGGCATTATCAGTGCAGATTTTGATATTAAAGGTCACCTACTGATCACATATTTTGCATTCGTTAAATAATTGAGAAAAAATGTGAATACAATGATACAGTGCATCAGCTATCTACAGACTGCAAGAAAGCCCATAATTCAGTTAGTAGAGAGGTCTACTGTAATATTCTCAGTGAGTTTGGTTTCCTATGACTTGAGAAAGGCTAATAAAAATGTGCTTTAATAAAACCTATGGTATGGTTCTGATAGACAGACATTTGTCTGACACATTTCCTATTACGAATGGTTTGAAACAAGGAGATTTCTCACTGCCACTGCTCTTCAACTTTGCTTTAGAGTAGGCCTTTAGGACGGTTCAGGCAAACCAAGAGAGCTTGAAGTTGAATGGTACATTTAAGCTTCTGGTTTACACAGTTGACATTAATTGATTGGGTGAAAGTATACATACTGTAAAGAAAACATAGAATACTTATTAGTTACTAGTAAGGAGAGTGGTCCAGAAGTGAATGCTGTACATGCTCATGTCTCAAAAACAGAATGGAGGGCAATATCACGACATAAACTTCAGTAATAAAAACTTTAAACGTGGAATATTTCAAATATTTGGGAACAATTCTAACAAATTAACACAGCATTCATGAAGAAATTAATAGCAGACTGAACTCAGAGAATGCTTTTCATCCTTAAGTGCAGAATCTTATCTCTTCCTCAATAAAATGGTCTTTACCAGTCAAACACACCTTTTATTACTGTACTTAATGTACTATTCGGGCAACACATTTCAACTCACTGTTGAGTCATCATCAGGGCCTTACATAAAAACAGAGATCCTTAATCTACTCTAAATGTGTTATGGGATCCCAAACATTTACATGCTTTGTATTAGTATACATTATGCTTATCAATGCCACATTTCTATTGCGTTGATAGATTATAAAATTCTTCTAAAACAGTCTATAAAATAAGTTTATAACAATGTGACATTGATAAACATAATGTACACTAATACAAAGCATGTAAGTGTTTGGGATCCCATAACATATTTAAAGTAGATTAAGGATCTGTATTTTTATGTAAGGGCCTGATGATGACTCAACAGCGAGTCAAAACATGTTGCCCGAATAGTACACTAAGTACAATAATAAAAGGTGTGTTTGACTGGTAAAGACCATTTTATTGAGTTTTGTAAACACTCCGGGATGGTAAACACTAAGTTTATCTCTTCCTGTTTACTATCCAAAAACATAAAGTTTAAAATATATATAAATATAATTTTTTCCATCGTTTTGTAGGGGTGTGCAACTTGGTCTCTCACATTAAGGGAGAAACATAGTTACCAAGTAAAATACTATTATACAGCAATGTGTTGTGACTGAAAATATTAATATGTACGAGTATTTGGGAGAAATATAGGTCAAGGGTGTTTGAGAATAGGGTGCTGAGGAAGACATTTGAGCCTAAGAGGGATGAGGCAAATGATAAGTGGAGAAGACTCAGTAACAAGGGCCTTTATGATCTGCAGCTACTCATCATCAAATATTAGTCAGCTGATCAAATCAAGAAGAATAGATGGGGCTGGAAGTAGCACATATGAGGGGAGAATAAAAGTGCATACAGGGTTACGGTGGGAAAACCTGAAGAAAAGAGACCACTTAGAAGAATCAGGCATAGATAGAAGGATAATATTAAAATTTATCTTCATGAAGTTGAATAGGGGGCATGGACTGGATTTACCTGGCTCAGGATAGGGATGGGTGTTTTGAACATGGTACTGAAATTCTGGGTTCCACCAAATGTGGGCAGTTTCTTTACTAGCCTAAGGGTACTCTGCTCCATATAGTTAGTTAGTTAGTTAGTTACTTAGTTAGTTAGTAAGTTAGTTTATTAGTCAGTCAGCCAGTCATACAGCTGTATGTTCAGAGACATACAAATCATGCATAGAATAAAACAAAATTTATTTCATTCCACACATTCTTCATAGAACTAACCAAAGACATAGAATATGTCATGAAACAAATAAATTACTTTATCCTTTTATCTACCAACTGTCATGCAATACACTGTGTTTCTCCACTCATATATTAGTTCTTGCTCCTATGTGTTTCATTTTTTAATAACACCATCTTCAAGGAGCTGCAATCCAACTACATTTCCTTCACAACACCTCCAATATTTTTGTGTGCACTGTCAGCTGTCAAAGATTCTAGTTTTCTCACAAATACACCGCTTTCTGTTTAACTGAAGTTTTTTGTTAAGTGTGTAACTAGTAACAGGTTAAAAGGGAATAAAAGACATGGTAACCATACAAAAAAATATTGTTGTGACTACACCCAGTTAAGGATCATATACATATTCCAAGATAAAAAAGAAAAAAGATGATGTTACAATGGATGCCATTGCACATTTCCACATCACCTAGATTTTAACATCAAAGGCCTGAGAAATTTTAAGTGCTGTAACTTTCAACTTGTTTTGCCAATGCACATCGCTATAATTGAAGAATTATATGGTATTAAATAATAATGAGCTTGTGGTCTTAACTATTATACTTTTAACCTTTCACTAAGTTATACATTGAACAGAAAACTTTAATGACATGGAAAATGGTGTATTTGTGAGAAAACTACAACACTTAACAGCTGACTAATGGTATGGACAAACATTTTGTGTGTTGTGAAGTTAATGTAGTTGAACTGAAGCTCCCTGAAGATGGTGTTAATAAACACCAAATTGTGTAGGAGGAAGAAATAATATGTCAATGAAGATACACAGTATAGTGCATGACAGTTGGTAGATAAAAGGATAGTGTACAACAAGGTGGACGGTATGTACAATATTAAATACAGTACTTGATTTGAATATCAAGATAAGTGCATAAGAAATATCTATTTGCAGTGTTACAATACACTTATCAAATACAAAAATGAAAGGCCAGTAATACCTAACTTAAATGTTGTAACACAGGAACAATTTTCATGGCAACAACACCTTAATTTATTCTACAGTTTTAAAACAATAGATTTTCATTTGAGGTAAATTCTTGTACAGGGAAGGAAATGTGGAATAATAGATACTCCTTACATGGTGGTTCTAATAATTTTATATTTTGACTTAAATTTTAATGTTTCAACCCTATATCTGGCCAAGGTACTATGTTTAAAACATGCTGAAAAATAATACTTCTGTTGTACCACTCAATTTAAATCTCACATGTTGATTATACTATAATAGTGTTCTTCCACAAGTTGTTTCAAATGGTGGCCAGAAATAGGGCAGACGCATGTAGCACAAATTGAAATTTAATTACAAAGATTGAGTTCCGAATGATAAATTGTGGATTCTTTTCTTTTTGTATAAATTCTTAACAGGGTGTACAAATTTAAGTTTTTCGTTTTTAGGCCTGCCATTATTCTAATAATTTTCTTTGGATGTAAAGTACCTTCTTGGTGTCTGCTGAATTTCTCCAGACAGGGCTGGATTAAGGGACATGCCTGCTGGGCAGCTGCCCAAAGCAGCAACTTATAAGGGGTGCTAAGATATTACTAGAATAATCGGAAATACAGTGCTAGTAAACCCCAGTTTTGACACATGAAAAAGTTTCTCCAAAAATTATCACAATTTGGTCATGCACCCTCTAAAAGTTTCGCCAACACTAAAAAATTGCAAAGAATGTTGGTTTTATGGAGCACCAAATTATCAGTCTGCCTCAGACACAAGTTGTTAACCTGTATAGGGTACCCAAGTTCTGGCTAGCCTTATTTCCAGAAGAATATTTCACAGGTCAAAATGAAATGGAAGTAAGCAAAATTAACTAATTATAGATTTCCCATCTTCATGATTTGCTTCATCGTGTAGCATGCAGAATTTAATTGAAAGTTAACATATTCAAAGTCATTTTGTCATATCAAGTCACAGTCAATTTGCAGAAAAAGAAATTTAGTTGTTCCTACTTCTACAGTTGTTCTATTGTGACATCCTGGACAGTAGTTAGATCAACAAAAGTGACATTAGTACAAAATCCCATAAAATTCATTTTGTCAAAATTCAGAGTATGTTTACTCCCTTTAGGCCATTTCAAGTTATTGAAGACATCATTTACACAATTTTTAAAACAGTAGATTTATGGATGTGAAATAATAGCACCATGTAAAAAGAGTAGTTTTCAACTGAGAATTTACAATCTGGGGCCGATCACTGATATAACAAAACAGAAAATAAATTATTGAACCTTGTGGGACTAAATGGTTTACAACATGTGGAGTCTGAACTTGTGATATAAGTTGAATCTAGTAAAGTTATGTCCACTTTTTGCTTTCTGTCATGAAGATGTGATTCAAACTATTGTCCATTTATAACTCTAATTCGGCCTAAACTTATTTCATTAGAAGTAACTGATGATTTACACAATAAAATGCTTTAGCAAGATTCTATGAATTCCAACAATATAAATTTGACTGTTAAAAAAAATAATTTCTTCTGTGAAGCTAAGTAGAGGTTTGCCTGTTGAGAGACATTTTTTAAAATTAAATTATCCTTCTACAGGGGCTGTTGTTCAAGTATAAGAAGTTACAGACCATACTGCACCTAACTTCCTTGAATATACTAGATAATGCAGTTAGTAACTGGACAAGCACCTACCTCTGTGACATGAATGGCAGGCCTGAGGACAGTAAATGGTCATGTAGTCTGGGTTCTTCATACATTCTCCCAGTTGTGCCCATCCTTCACAATTCCTGTTATAGTTACCACATTTGGAACCTGTTTGAAAGAAAAGTAAATTAACCACAAAATTCTGAACATCTTCTTATTACAAACTTGAAACTTGAAATTTATAATGCTCATTAAACTTTTCAAAATGTGGTTATGTTATTTCTTTCCATACTTCAAAAAATGACATTCACTTAATAAATAGCCTACATAGCTCATCTCACTATGAACTTACACACCCTTTGACAATAGAGCAGCGTATTCTTAGGCTGTAGCATTCATTTATACATATAATATTTAAAGATGCCTGTAAACAATGTTCCTCTTCTTCTAAATAGTTTGTGAAATTCCATGGTATAAACCAATAAATAGGAACCCACAGTGCACCAGTAGTCCCAGTATGGCTCATGACAGGATCCTAATAAGAAATAACTTGGAGTATTGAGGTTAAAATGATTTTTCCAAAATATACGCTCTTCATAAAATAGAATTTTCTTTTGAATCCCAAAATTGGTGTCATTTACACTGCAGCAGATATTTCATTGACACATATTCATAATGTTTAATAATCCACTGTTATAATCAGGTCTGATCAGCTGGCAGCACTTGTTTTAAGACCTGTTTATCACCTATGTCAACAGTTCTTCATAATTTGCTGTGTGTGTTGTTGATCTCTTGAGGTTATTGGAACTGTACCTTTTTTTTGCTAACAGTGACCTAACAGTATGCTTTTTATATAATGCATCCTATTGTGTTATGTTAAGAATCAAAATTTATAGTCATCTGAATAACTATTTTTATCTCCTGTTCTTCTACGGTAAAACATGTCTTTCTCAGACCTTCTGCACAACTCAACAAACTTAACTCTCATTTCAGTTTCATTGGAAGGTTTTCGTGGGAACATCTCTTTCAATAAACCCCACAAAAGGAAGTCAGAAAGATTCAAATCAGGGCTGAGAGGTGGCCAAATGTGCCGCAATTTTGACGGTCCAGATAGCGGTTTGACATGCTGCGAGGGCAAAAAACAATGTTAAAGAAGTCCAGCATGACGTTGGCAGTATGCAGTGTGGCTCCACCTTGCAAAAACCACTGTGCTGGCATACATAAGCCTTCTGCCATACATTGCAGCAAGAAGTAGTTCTGGAGCATACGCAAATATTGCTTAGAATTTACCGTTTTATTAAGAACAATTGGCCCAATTAAGTGGTGGTTTGTCATGAAAATCCAAATGGTGACTTTCTCTCTGTGACTGCTTTTTTTCGTTAAAGTTCTTTGGACGTTCCATCCCCAAGAGTTGTATGTTCTGTTTGTTCACAGTCTTGTCAAAATGAAAATAGGTCTTGTCTGAAAACCAAGTGTTGAAAAGGATTTCATCTTTTCCTTCTGCCCAGGCTGCAAACTAAAGTCACTGTTATTTGTTGCTGTTAGGAAGTTTAAGCATACCAGAAATTTTGTACGGGAACATTTTTAAATCCAAAGTATTCTTTGCACTAAGCCTTGAGACATTCCACACTCACAAGTTGCCTTCCTTATTGATTGGCTAGGGCTGTGCTTCCACTTCTTCAGCAGTCCATGCAACTGGAGCACACAGACACTTCTTTACCTTCACACTCCCTTCCTCTTCAAATGTTTTGAACTAACATAGTACAGTGTTTCTTGCTGGTACCCAACGAGTTAAAAAATGTCTGAAATCTCCTTTATGTGGCGGGAACACTCTTTGTTTTGGCAAACAAAACAACTCTGATTCTATTCTCAACCAAAACATGTCTGTGATCCGATATTGTACTGAACTTTCATGGCAGGTTCAGTGGTTTGTGAGACTTAATGTCAGATAATGGCATTTTCAGGAAATGCTCTCAAAGCTACTGTGTAATTTACATTGTATTGCATGAGTGTATATTGTATTATCATTTGAACAGATGTATCAACTATTCATGTGCCACCCTGTACATTTATTTTTCACTACAGCAAGTCTATCATCTTTATTACCTCTATCTAACTCTGTCTAATTTTTATAACACATAGTCACTTAAAAACCGCTTTGATCCTGTGTTGAAATTGTGTCATGGATTGCCTGTTATTACCTGCAGTACACAGAAGAACATTAATAAGTTTAATATATTTAATTTTTTACATGCCTCCATCTAGTGCTGAGGTTAAAGAAAGAATAGAGCAATACCTCTACGCCCGATTTGGGTCTTCATGGCGGGTACTAGGGTGAACCTAACTTTACTTTCAATACTGAATTTTTAATGGAATGTGAAAAACAGTAGCTTGGTATAAACAGACTGTTCTAACAATTTAACTTGTTGATTCTTTCTACTGCCAGGAAGATGATGGCAGGAGCTTCCACACAGGCATTAGCAATTGTCTGCCTGCCTACATAACATGATGTCACAGAAGAAGGTAATCTTCAGAGTCACTACTGTGGAAAACTCATATGTCATATGGTAATGAAGTTTCTGCTTCTGTAAGAGCCAGGAATGTCTTGACCAAGTCAGTGCTTATCAGCTCTCAAAGAAGGACTGCTCTATGGCATTAATAATCCAGTTTGAAGTTCAGACAGTTAAATACATTTTTGTAAATCCTTTCTTCATTGACTGCTTTACAAAATAAAACTTGTGGTTTAACTTTTCCAAGGAAATGTATACATTGTGCTGAAGTAACTTTTTCCAAAAATTACATTAATTAAATTTACTACTTATATTTACCACACAGCCTGCAGGACTTTGCACAGTTCACATTCATCCATGCTGGGTTCTTGTTACATTCACCAGTTTGGGCCCAGTATTGGCACAGCTTATGGTTGTTAGAACATTCTTCTGTTAAAAAATAAGTAATGACATTACATTTGTACAGGAATGGTGAACAGTCATGATGAATTGTATATACTTCATATCATCTGACATAAAAGTTGTATAATTGCTAAATTACTGCAGAATCTTATGTACTTTTAGTACAAATAATACGAAAATACTTAACAGATCACAGTTTTAGACACTTGCATTATTATTCTTTTCTGTCTTAAATGACAAGTTGAATACATGGATGTGCTGGAAGCTATCAGTGTATCAAGTCAACCATGTCAGCACCAGTAATCACTATTTAATTGCCTCTGACTTAAAAATGTAAATCCACGCCTGACCTTCATTCAACATGATTATATGAAAGCACACATGTGAGTGGTTGTGATTGTTGTTAATGATGATGATGATGATGATGATGATCATATTTATTAGTTGAGTTTTAAGTACTGAGGAAATGCTAAGTGAAAGTATAGCTGCACATACTCTTGAACTCTGCACCAGATGCAGATGAGTAATCAGCTTCATGCCGGCCTACTGGCCACTGCAGCTAGGGCAAGTGCTCACAGCACCCAGTGAATATGAGGCTTGGTGGACCTCAGATTTGATCAGGACATTTTGGAGAACAGAAAAATCTCTTGCCCCAAGGTAATACATTATTCTTGAAGTAATATTGACGCAGCCAAGTTCTACCTTGGTTACCAGAGACTCGTATGTTATTGACAGAATTTAAATTCAAGAATTGTCTGTTTCGTTTTTAGCATCTATACGAAACAGAGCGTAAGTCAACCAACATTTTGTTCAGCCTTGGTAACACACCTACAGATTTTTACTACGGTTTGATCCAAATCACTTGGAGGATAAATGTAGGATTAATTGGCCACGGCAACATTCTCTCTCTCTCTTTCCGCCAGTTTCTCCTGTAAGATGGAATTGTACTGTCTGCACAAATGAATTCTGACAGATGTACGAACACATTTACAGTTCTTTATTGACAAATGAACTGAACTGTATCAGTGTGATTAAAATGCAATTTGAATGCCTAAATTCATACTTACGAGGTTTAGGTGTTACAGGACCTGTGGGTGTTACAATTCCTTTCTGACACTCATAAAGTCTGTTTAATTTTAGCAGATCAGTCTGAAACAGGTAAGTGAAAATCAATGCTTCCTTGTATTATTCATTTTTCACTAGTTCATTACAAAACAGGTCTTAATGCATTATGTTTTATAAAGGATATAATTGTGAAGAAGAAGAAATTGGCTATGTTTTGCATATGGTTCATAACAGCGTATGAAACTTTTCTAAAAATCTCACTGTCATTTTCTTGCCTCTATTTGTTCTATAACTAAACAGAACAATTAATTTAAATTTGTCTTACTGATTACAATTTAAAAAAGGAATGATTGATTTTCCTATTATGGTACACTGAAAATTAAGTGAGGCATTGAACTAACCAACTCCATGGAAATGGGTTTTTCTTGAGAAGCTAATAGTTGTTCAGCTAGTCATGATTAGGTCAATTACCAACTTTTCAAGTGAGGGAGTTTGAGCATAACGTCAGAAGTGAGATGTGCTGTGTGTTTGGAACTTGAAACATAACTGTCATGACTAAACTGATTGTCGTCTACTATGATTGGTGGCTAGATCTTATACTCTGAAGTCCATCTGATGCACCCTACACGATAAATATCCCCTGGGAGTGGGTATGCAAAATGATGCAATCTGGTTCCTTCTTTTGTGCATAAAAGAAAAACACAAATCAAACACCGGGTATTTGTAAGCAGGTAAAATGATTGTACTTATAACCTATATATTACATAACTGAAAAGCTAATCTGCAATAATAATTCCTTCATCTAGTATGTACTCAAGATAAAATAACTTTGAACCCATGAATCTGCCCTACAAAATCTTCAAAAAGTAATGTACACCATAAATGACACCTTACACAGTATAACCCTCAATTAATGAAGAGAGAACTCCAAACAGCTGTTCTACTTCAAGATTTATTTCTATAACATAGCCTTATACATTACTACTGTTTTATGTAAAAATGAGATCTCATTTCTTTTCATAGTACTTCATGTTAACGATTTCCTCCCAGGTATTTCATACAGTGTGTATAGGCCAAGTTGGCCGAAACATGTCATAAAGTACACTAAATCTAAAGTTTTTGATGTAACTGACAGCCTATTTCAACATACTTCATGTATTATCACATTGGGATGTTTAGAATAAAGTTTGTAACTGATATACCATCTGCATGTCAAGGTATTGTAATAATCTATGTTTTTTTAGCATATTTTAATTTTGGTAGCATCATGTAACATAACTGAGTGCAGAGTTGGGATAAATCATGTGCATGCACTGATACTGGTATCACCACAGCATTTTTTTCTTTCTTAATAATATATGTAAGTGTTGAAACAAAATGTATGACAACAAATACGGTAATCTGGTGATGTATCTGGCAAAAATTTAAGAAATATAAACATACACTTATTAGAATGGATGACCTAAGGCATACTCATAAGTTCTACATTAACCTATCGTTCCCATTATTATGTTTAGTTAAAAAAAACTGCACTGTTATTAAAGTCAGTCAACCTGCAGGACTTTTTATGACCCTCACTCTCCTGTTCTCTTACAAGCAGGCATACGCAATAGCAGTTTTTATTTATGGATGTAAGGTATGCTTACTTGGAGCTTGTTTATGACATGAGATTTGTTCTTCTGACAGTTTATTGCAGTGTATTTTAATACATATATTAGTTAAAATTTACCTCACTGAATCCTCTTCTTTGACCAATATTTGCAGCAGGGTTTCTAGGTATGATCGTAGGTGAACGGTTATCTCTGGAGAAGGCATATCTGCCATAGTGCATCAAAGATCCTGTTTGAAATATAATTTCAGTGAATAAGTATTGTTATGTCATATGTTACGCATTGTAATTATATCATATACTACTTTAAAACTACAATAATAATAACAGCAATTACAAGTGAAGAACATTTCTTTTTAATCATGTTATTCGTTTAGTTTTAGTGATGTACTGCAACAAAAAATTTCATGAAGTGTGTCAATTTAGTTTTATGAAGAGAATAACGCCACTGCCATCAACACTGATCAAGTAATGTAAGGAAATAGGGTATGTGCAATATTTAGTTTTGTATAGTCAGTGAAACATGGATTTTGGGTTTCTGAGGGCACAATTTAAAACAAATGTTATTTATTTTATATGTTCATTCATTCATTCAATCAAATGGTAGGCAAGTTGACACCCACCAAAGGTCTTGCCTGTCAGTGTCTATTGCTGTCAGATGTTAAAGATAAAGCAGTGCATGTCAACAAATGGGGCTGGTCCATCTCTTCTCACTGGTCATAGAGTGTGCAGTGAGGATGATTGTATAATCCTATGCTTTAAAACGAATATAAATGCCAGAAAATTGTAAAATCACGGAAATGGATATTTACACAGCTAATGAAATTAAACACACTAACACAATACTGTACTGCATTAAACATGTCACCTAGTTCAACACGGGGCATTTAAAATGTAATCTAATTTACTTCTTCCTGTGTCCACCAAAGTAAGATGTTGCTTCTTCCCTTTCTGCTGAGTCCTGTACACTTAAGCCTCAATACTACAGAGGGCAGCCATCATGTGATCTTCAACATCAACCTCATGAGGTTATTTGCTCGCAGTGTTGATGCCCTCCAGTGCTCAAAGAAATGTTGCTGGAAGTCAATTGTTTTTTGAATAGGGAATGTAGCCTCTTCTTTGGGTCAATCATGATGAATAAAACAAGTCGCAAACATCTGTGGTGTAGCGTGATTTTTCTCAGAGGGGAGGCGGAGATATTCAATTATTCGAATGTTCGTCAGAGAGAGAGAGAGAGAGAGAGGGGGGAGGGGGGGGG
>JGI24700J35501_10930118_pt1 | contig 11500 bp, 11 predicted proteins | sample TergutTh196P1_FD_35501 | JGI IMG/M metagenome (IMG submission 35501) | reverse complement strand
ATAAAGATAATGTCAGCTAGATATACTGAAGCTGCTGTGTAAGTTTCCCCCCTATAATGACAGGTTACGTAGCTGATTTAAGCTGAAAGAGCGGAGTACGCGCGATTTAAAAGTTAGATCAACTAAGGTCAATGCTGGCGATTTTAAGCATGAATTATTAAATCGACTAAGGTCGACTATGGCAGTGAATGTGTTAATACACCAGTAGATAAAAAAAATTATATATTATAATATGGCGATGAAACGACTGTCAGTGAAATATGCAAATGCTTATTTTATATTCTACTTTTAATTTTATCTGATTTTATTTACTTATTTTATTTTTATCTGTAATTTATATTTTACTATACACTTTAAACTATATATTGTTAGAACTTAGTATTTTACAAATTTGCATTGGTTCACAAACTTTTTAATATTTTGATGTGCCCATCCTTTGTACTGCACCTCCCTAAGGACGGCCACACAGGGGCCAAAACAAGTAGGAGGAATACCATGTTTATAATATATTTTTATACATTTATGTGCATCTGTTGATTTCATTACTATATCTAATTACTCAATGCACAGTCATGGATTATTTAATATTAATTCAGATTAACTTCAGTCTTTAAATAGTTAATGAAATCTCACTGTATATTCAGTTTCATTGGCACATTTCCTGTGTCAAAGTCACTTTCATATTTAGTCCTGTGTTGATGCACTATTCTGTTATAAGAATAAACCAACATAACTGCTTCACAAGGCACCATGCAGCTCTGTGCACCAAGATGCCAACACATCATGCACACTACTGCTGAAACTTTCAAGGAGAAATATTTTTTGACACTGTCACTTCTCTGCATTCTGTAATATAATTTTTCCACACCAACAGGCATTTTGGGTTCATCTCAAGCATACCCATGCAAATTAAATGTTATTAATTCAACTGTTTAATGCTCCAGAGTACCCTAAGTCAGAGCGAAGTGGAAGACATCCTAAACTGCTCATGAGCTGTCTGCTAGCGTACCCTCCACCATATGCACTGACATTACAGACAAGGTGAGAGCACACTTTCTGTACAATGGCAAGGGGGGCCATCAATTTCTTGACCTTTTGACTGCATGTTAGACTAAGTGTTGGCCAAAATCAAATAGCATGGAAAAAAATTTCTATGCCTAGTTTTTCATGTTTTTGACACACTTCCTGTTTCAAATTTTGATGACAATTCTGCAACTGTTGGCCTGGAAGGAGAGCTCTCTGCTTGGCTCTTTTGAAGTTTCACCACGGGTGGAGTTTCAGGACTTGACTGACAAGAATCTGACGTCTCAATAAGGTTCTGCTTTACAGGATCACGTGTCACTCTTAACTGTAAATTTTTTGAATTCTTTCTTATCTTTTTTGGCTGGCCAGACTTTGATGTGGAACTACTGAAATGTGTAAGTGTATTTTGGCTACCTGATTTACTAGTACTAGGACTTGGTTCTGCTATATTAGTATTGCTGGAAATGATACTTGTGGCTGGTATGTGTATCTGTGGCATACAGTTGGCTTTAATAGTACTTTTCATAAACATTTCCCTCCTTATAGAGACGGGCACATTTTCAGATGCTGTTGGTTGCAATAGATTGTCCACAGTCAGAATAACTCCTTTATTTAAGTGCTCTTTATGAGAACTAGGGGAGTTGTCTGTATTCTGTATATTCTTTATTGATTTTAGTGTATTCATCACATCTGAGTTGGTAGTTGATATCAAATCTGTCTTTGTTATCTCTAGCTTAACTTGGGGAGGTACTGTGGATACATTACATTCCTTACTATGAGGCATGCCATGACGAGGGAGACGGGTAGTCTGCAGCGAGCAAATGTTCCCAACACCAAAGTTAAAGTTACGAAGCTTTGAAACAGGGGATCTACCCAAACAACCACATACTGAACTACACAAACGAGAAGTTACATACGATGGTGGATGGACGTTTTGTCCAGAGTGACTGCCGCTCTTCTTCCACCAATACTTGATATTGCGACGAGTGTAGTACATGAAGATGGCCACTAATGCCACACAAGGAACGATGCCAAGGAATATCACATACAATGCTGTCATTACATCTTGGCGTGCTGCACATCCAGATGTCCAAAGAACCAGAAAAGAAAAAAATACAATTACAAACATGAAATACACTGACAGGATCTGTGTCTGTAAGCTGCCATTTTCTTGTCTTAATCCTAATACTACCACAAACTTTTGTTAATTATACACACACACACGCACACACTTATACATATACATATACATACATATGACATCATTATCATCATTCTGACAGCTCAAAGAGTTCATTTACAATAAGGAGAAAATTATCTAAAAAATTTGTTTTTTTCACTTCCTGCAAAATTGATGTAGTGTGGGTTGTCATCTTTTTACAAAACAGGGATTATAGATATATATATATATGTAATAGGTGTAGGTAGCACTGATTTTTTATGTGCATTATAAAGGTAATTTTCCAATATGAAGGGTGGTACAGAAATAAGTTTAAAAGGCACATAATGTTGTTACAACTGCTCTTAGACTGATAAGTTTTGTTGCAAATCAATTAATTATTCTCAGTAAGCAACAACGTGTTGCAGATCATCACTTTGCAACACATGTGTGGTTACAGTCATCACTTAAACATGGTGACTTGTCTAGAACAGTGGTCCAAGCTCACAGTCCAAGCAGTAATTAAGTTTCTGAATGCAAGGTATGTGTCCATTGCAGAAATTGTCAGCTAGTAATGGTTTAAAGGAATGACCTGATGAGTCAGCAGTGTGGCAAAATGGTGTACACTTTAAAAGCAGATGACTGAAAGAGTAGTGGGAGACCCACAACAGCACTGGAAGCACACAAAGACCTAAAGACATGGGGAAAATGCAGTTCTTGAACAGAGAAGAATTACTGTCAGTGAACTGCAATACAGCTTGAGTCTGTCACATTGGAATGGCTGTAAGGATCATTCAGGGGTTAGAACTCCACCAGGTGTGTGTGCAATATGCTGCAATGAGCCTTATGATCTCTCATCCGTAACCATCCCAACGAGCCCTAGCACCAACTCAGTCTCCTCTACAATGAGTACCAGGGTTCTTTCCCAGGAGTACAGAGGCCAAAGTGTCGCATTTACCACCCACGCCGATCTGTTGCTGAGGTTAATAATGAGCAAAGCTATATGGCTACTCCCCTCTCTGAGCCCGTTATGGCATTTTAGAGGGGTGACCTTTACCTTTCACACCCTGACACATAATGAACAGAAATGTAGATTATAGTGAGTTAATACATGAAACTTTCTAACAAAACATTTATGAAACACATTGCTTAGAATGGTCAAAGGGTAAGTTTCCTAATTCAACCACACTAATAATAATTACAACAACAAATAAACATATGTCATTTAAACCCACATGCAAGACAACATCCAAACTTGTGCAGTATCTTTGTTTTGAAAACAAATACTCACCACTGGGGTCAGAAGCTGGGCCACTGTCCTCACTGCCACCTGTACCAGGGTAGTCACAGAGAGGAGGAGCATAACCCACAAAACAGTGGCAATGCCCTCGGCTGTTGCACACACCATTCCCATTGCAGTCCTGTGGACATACCGCTCCACCAGCTTGCTGTCGCAGGGAGCCCACAGCCATGCACTTCTGATTCACACACATCTAAAATCACCAACAATAAAGTTATACCTGTCCACTTAAAAAGCAACACATTCACTCACTGCACACCACATTAACAGAATACAGTTGCAATCCCAACACACAACAGCTACATATGCTCAAAAATTGTGGACTCTGCCATCTGTAGTAGTTACTGTTAACTAGTTATGGGTAACAAGAAAAAACTGAGCATGTGGGCTCAGGCAATAACATTACTGACTTGTATTCAGCCAGTACTTTGTTCAAATCTCAGTTGCAACACCAAATAGCACAGCTGAGGTTCTTATGATGTTCCTAAGTACCTCCATGCAAATGGTGGGAAAGTGACTCAAATCATTTCATGGGAACATTCTTCCATATTATTTCTAATTCACAATTCAACAACCATTCTACCACTTGACATTATATGTTCTGTGCTACCAAAACTGTTCTTAAACCATAAACAAGCACAGACACCCACATTCAATCTCTTTTAATAGCAAAAAAGGCTCTTGGTAATAACAATGTGGAAAAAAAAGTGCCTTTGGTATGATTTCTCTATGGAACTGTGATATTAATACATGTGCCTATGACTATCTCTAAGAGAAAAAAAAAACAGACGTACTAGAGTATGTCTTTTGTAAATTACTCTGACATTTCAAACACAGATACTGTGTATAAGTGACACAATAAGTACTGTTCATCAAAGACATTTATTTGGGGGCAAAGAAAATATGTGCAAGTTATGTTTGTCAAAGTCAGTTAACACATTAACGCTTGTGAAGTGGCATAAACCATAAAGTTTCAGTGAAGTAGATGACATGAATACTGGAAAAAAAATTATGCCGAATTTTAAATAATTTTCACCAAGTAGCCAATAAACTTTAGATCAAAGGAAAGCCTACAGTCAGTTGCATCTTCCTATTCTTTTCAGCAGTTTTCTAAACGAAATGCAGCCCCACAGATTACTGCATGCCGCACGCGTCATCTGTTAACCTTTTAAGGACCTGTGTTCCCATGAATGCATGCAGGCAAAAACCCTTAAAAATTCATTTAATATATTTAGGCCACAAGGAAATTTACTACATTTTAAGACATATTGCATAATTTCTATTTTATTTTCCACAAAATGCCATTTATTTCAGAATTTTATCTATTTTTCTGTTGAAAAAATACTCACATTTTTTATAAACCATACACTCAAATTTAAATACCCACTTTGGTAGGATAAAGGTTATCTTATAAAGGCATATCACAAAAATGAGTCAGGTCAAAAGAGTTCAACTACATTGCAGCCAAATCCTAAACCGTGTTACATCCTTGTTTTCACTGATTCTGACCAGTAACGTTATGCAGCACAGCAGCACCAGCAACATTCAATACCACCACCAAAGATTTATTTGTATATCTGCCTTAGTGTGCAACTTTTGTTACAGTCCCTTTCATTTTCACAAGGTGCAAAATAACAACTGTCTTTAGTTAATTTAATATTAACTATTAATTATTATACGTTTATAGTGCTATTTTCAACTACAACATTACATTTTATTGTATTTAGTTAGGTGAAGGAGACTGTATGTATTGACATAGAGTATGGATATGACTCAAAGCTTTGAGGTCATATCTCATAAACTTCAAGTGTTACTAATGTCTGTTAGCAGAAAATGTACACAAAACACATATCACTAAGTAGTGTAATATTAACTTATAATGCATGTTAAGCTCTCCATATAAATGGGAGCACTTCAGAGAAAAGAGACATCATAAAGCCTTGTCATAACTTCTTGTTTTGTCTTTTAAATCATGGTGCTTTAATATTAAAAACCTCTGCATTTTGTCTACACAGTGTATTCATGTGTCTTATGACTCTCACAAGAAATGTAGTTTTTGAAAGATTCTATATTCTTACAGAAGAATTAATCATGAATCAAGTCTGTCATGGCTTTACATTTTGTCAGCTGGTAAGCAGTTACTGACAGTTTGTAGGAGCATAGTACTTCTTAGATCTTTTGATGCTGAAGATAAAGGTACTACACTTCTTCAAAACACCAGTAATTATTTAATAAAAACAAGGCACAATAACATCCCTGAATACTTCAATCTTTTGTTAACAATGACTTTACCCTATCTTACTCCTACAGTGTTGCCATATTTTAATCTTTACTATCACACACAAGTGCTTGCTTCAAAATATTCTAGTTATATTCAGTAATGTGAGAATTGAGGTTCTCACAGCAGTGATTTGGCTGAAGATTCAAGTCTTCTGGAGTGTCACACCAGGTCAAATGTAAACTGTTACCAGTCATTACATATATATTCCCAGAATCTTCAGATTTAGTAAAGTTCACTGCTTGCTGTGGAAGTGTGGAATCATAAAGGAATTTTGCATACCTTCCCCTCACCACATTTGGCCCCATCTGGTGCAAGTCCTGGATCCACCTCATTAAGTCCCAGATCCACAATGGCAGTCCTGCATGGGATGATGCTGCCACCAGAGTTGATAAATGAGTGTGACAAGATGGCCACAGATTCCATCCCAAACTCCAGCCTCTCATTCAGGTGTCTGCAGTGTAGCATGCCACAGTAGATATTTCTGAAAGATTCACATGGTAAACAATTGCCCGACACATTCATCACGCATCTCTCACAGTTACAGGATATTCTGTTTTATGTACGTTACAGTTCATATGCCAGCTAATATGTCTGGGGGTTTATGGTTTTCCTGACATGGGCAAAACATGCTGTGTTCCACAGCACTTAATACATATGAAATATCATCATGAAGCAATCTGCAGAAAATGGGAATATTGATCTCTTCCATGTTGCCCTCAAGAGGTCTTGCCTTAAACCACAGATGCCTGTGTCATAAATTTATTTGGTATTTGATAAGATAAATGAAATCACTTTGTCTCAACAGTTAAAGAAAAACATATCTGGCTTAGGACAAAGGAAACTGTAGGTTATCATGGAAACAGATTAAGGAATGGTTTTCTTAAAACAAAAGCCAACATGGATAGGGATAAATGACTGGACAGTTTAGACAGTTGATTCATTACATGATTTGTGGTTGACCAATTCCAGACAAGAAGTTATTATGACATACAGTCTTCTGTGATGTGATGTCATGTAGCCTTACAGATAGGTACCAAGATGATATGAAGATGAAGACAGTAGATTCCTTCAAAACAATGCTATATTTCTATAAATGCACATGGTGTCACATGCAGATTTAAAAGTGTTACAGTAAGGTTTCTTGGAAGGACATCACACTACCAATTAGGAATACCCTAGTCTCATTTCTGATAAATAATAACTGTAAATTTTTCTGTTTCTTCAAATTTTCCAGTCCCCATTTCAATAAAATTGAGGCTTTGAAACTGTAAGAAACATAATCTCCACCGCACAGCGCGAAGATAAAAAAAAAAAGTAAAGGGAAAGATGTTACTTTGCTTAATCCGCACTGTCCCATGAATGCACATGAGGGACTAAAGTTATAGCTCTGCGAATACGCACACACACACACACACGCACACTCTAAACCTCAGCACCAGATTGAGTGTGGTTCAAAGTCTACTCTAAGATGTACTTCCTCCTGTCAGTCACACTGCTGCAGAAGCTGGGAGAGGGGTGCTCTGGCATTAGCATCAGAGCCAGCACCCTTGGTATAGTGACCAGGATATGGTCTAGACATCTGCAGAATGTAGTTCAATCTGTGGAAGGGACAAAGGACTTTTCCCTTCTCCAAAGCAACCAAACTGCTGCTGATGCCCAACCAGTCACCCATTCAAGGGATACAGGTGGCTCTTCACCTGCAGGTACTGCGGTATGGGTGTGAACCTGACGAGTCACTTCCAATTAGTATCATGGTTATGAGTTTATGCAGCCATCCTTCCACTGTCCCACATGCCTTCAATTTCTGCAGAGGGGAAACTTTACTGTTTAGTAAACAAGTCAACCCATGATATTGTATCTGGAGGTATTGACCACACTTAAGAAATATTTCATATTAAATGTGTCTAACATTTCAAGAAACAGCTGTGTCACTGATTTGAATAACTTCTATTATCACAGTAGTTAACAAATCAGGATTTTCCTCGTCAGCACTGACCCATACCTGTGCCATATACTGGGATGACATCTGTACCAGCCTGATAACAGATTATGTGTTTAATAATTATCCTGTAACAACTGGTTACTACCCTTGTGACAAAACAAGTTCCTGACATAATTGATTGATTAATAAGATAATGGCAAAAGATAACACTTGAAAAGAATGACACAACAACAAAAACACTGGTGACATGCTCAAATGACTGCAAAACTCACTCATCATTGCACTTCATATATGACTGGTTCAGACGATTGTAACCACAGTTCCCATGACGAGTGCCCTTGGTGTTCATTTGGTAGCACTGCATGTCTGAGCTCTTGCCTGATGGACCCCACAGCAGACGGCACTGGTCAGTGTGTGTTCGACATGAGCCCTGGTAGCAAAACGCCTAAACCAAAAATAAATGGATAAGCTACACACACAGTGTCATGTACTGGTGTCAGGTACTAAAAAGGTAAAGCAAAGGTAAAGCAGTCCCTTTACAGGCCTGGAGTGGCCCAGAGGGTTCCAGGAAGTTAAGGTTCCCAGATTTCATGACAATGGCACAGATGGTGGTAAGGTTGTCAGCCTTACACACCAGCCACCTTTACCGTCAGGAAATACACCTGGTACTCATTTGTTAGAGGCTGAGTCAACCCCAGGGCCATAGTGTGACCGGAAGGATTATGTCACTGAAAAATTCCAAACATCCCAGGTTCTAAGAAAAAAAATTGTCAGAATAATGATAACTTGTCAGCTATCAAATCTGAAACAACACAATAATATGGCTCAGATTCTGACAATGTAAATGAATCCTACCCAATAACAAAGTGGATATTAACAAAGAAGAAAATCTTGCTTACAAATTCCTCTCGAACCAGCAAGAAACCAGTGTATTTTCCAAACTTCTCTACATCCGTGGAAAGTAGGTTCTGTGAAACAGTAAGAATCCAATGCACCTTCCAAATCGGTGCATTTATGTTCAGCTTCATCACTTACCTTTCCTCTGTCACATGATTCACCATCCATCTTGAACACATCATCAGGACAGTATTCTGACTGCCCTGTGCAGTATTCTGGGAGGTCACACTCATGGTCCGCTGATCGGCAAGTGCTTCCTGCTGTCTTAGGCCGACATGTCTGACAAAACAAGTTGCAGATAACATAAAATAAGAAAACTATTTAAAAGAGAGGTGCATGAAATTGTAAAAAATGGAGGAGCTAGCTCAAAATTCTAGGCACCAGTATGATGACATGAAGGAAGTTCCATACTGAGGACCCACAAATATCAGCAGCCATCATACAAAATTCAGTTGCTTGGGCAACGTGATGCCCAGGATTTGTGCATCCTTGTACAATAATTTCTGACATATATGGTCCAAATTTTAAGTCTCTGTCATGTTATGATGTGATTATGTTCATCACGAGAGAACTGTGCACATGCCGTGCATATTGCACAATAAAATAAGATGGCAACTAAGATATAGAAACGGATGTAAACAACATTAGGGGATGTAATAATGAGCTAAGCATGTGCAGTAGTTTAAGAAACACATTTCTGTTGGTATGACCCCAAAACTGAGCAAATTTATAAAGGTTATCATACATTCTTAAGGTTTTAATTTCAGAAATTCTGCTCATAAATTACCTGATTGAAGGTATCCCTACTTGGATGTAGTGGTGGATTCTGAATAGTTAAATGATCCCAAAAGCTACGCTGGTTGGTGGTAGTGTAGCTACTGGCAGGGTTTCCCCTGGGAGACGGGTTAAGGGTGATGACCCAGACTCAATGTTCTCAATGTTGGTGGGTGGGCATGGGGCCAATGGCCCCACCCCATAAAACCAACCAAATGTTAAGGAACTTGAAGGAAAGATAAACAACACATCTTCTGGAAGGAACCAGGTGAGGAAAAAGGAATTAAGAAATGGTTTTTGGTGGGAAAATGTGTGTTAGAGGCTGGAGAAAAATAGCAAAAAACAGAGAAGCCAATTAATTGATTCTAAGGAGGCTGGGGTCCTAGATGGACCACAGAGCCAGTGAAGAGAGAGAGAGCGAGCTCATAAATTACTAAAACTGAATGCACATTTGAAAATTAAATTATTTAAAATTATAAACAACTCTACAGAATCTCCTATTATCTACTTCTTTCTCATCTCCTATCTGTAACTTCAATGTCAGACAAATGCATGAGCCATGTCTAATTACAGCGTAACTTATTTGGTCACGTACCTTGAGGTCGCAACATTCACCCGTTGCACACGACGCATTGGCATACAGCATACATGTAGATGCATTGCAGCAAGGGTTGTCACAATGTCCCTTCATTCCACAGTCACACTGCTCACCAGCTTCCACAAACCCATTCCCACAAACTGGACTGTCAAAAAGGCTGCCACAGAATAAAAACTCAGATAATAACACTGACCCTGGCACTTTGTTTCAAAAACCCTTCACACACACACACACACACACACAATGGATATTATTAAGTTGCTATCTTTAACTTTTTTAATATTCTCCTTTGCATCACAAACCGCATTCAGTGCTAACTGCTGTGCCTGCATTTCTAAGTACCCACTCTTGACAATAAAAATTAAAAGGTCACTGCAAAGAATATATTAAAAAAGTGTAAATTCTGAAACGATTGGCCAGAGAACTGCATATTAATACATATGGCAGGATACAGGCAAAATTGGCTAATATTTGGAAGGAAGATGATGGAAAATTCATGGCAAGCATGTAAATAATCAGAGACATGAATGAGACCTCTTTTTGCATAAAATGAGTGTACAGCATTACCTCTGAGGCTTGTTGCGTAGACAGTAGTCCATTCCATGTTCAAAGGCCAGTGCTAGGTACTCTAAGCTACAGGAACTCCACTGTGTTGGACTCAATGAACTAAAGAAAACACAAAAACTTATGTTTACCATTTGTTCACTGACACATATAAATCAGACATACAGCACCACTATTATGTAACTGTTTGTCACTGGGGACATTGTACCAACAAAGAGCAAGCAGTTAGGCCATTCTCTTGTGAATATCAATAGCAATTGGTGTAAAGCAGTATCTGTCATTTTCCAAGATAATGGCAACACACATAATCTGTGGATGTGCAGTATACTATCTGCATTACATATAACAGATGACAATAACAAATACTCTTACATCATATCACCTACATTGTTATTATTGTTGTTGTTCTTATTCTTGTTGTCTATCCAACTCTTACATAAGTTCTGTACAATTTTCGTGTGCATTTTGAAGTTTCTTAGAGTCATAGTCACTTTACTTCCAGGTAAATAAGCAATCTCAGATTCTACACATATATTTACCAAATCCTGAGCCTATATTTACCTAGATGAGGGTGCCATAATGCAACGATCACTCGGACACTGGCACTCGTTTGTGTCATGTTCCATACCAAAGTTGTGTCCCATCTCATGTGCAACAGTGGTTGCAACCAACCCTACCACATTACTGTGATCCATGCTCACACCACCTGAGAATTCAAAAGTGCAGATGGGGCCCTTCAGAGCTTTACCAACAACACCACCTTCAAACTGCATTCGCCTGTAACAGAAATAAAACTCTTTTCTTAACAAAATCATTTACAGAACGAAGTGTGGATGCTTGAATTGAATCTTAAGCAACCAAATGATACAATTACACATTACTATGGAGGAGCAACATGAACACTCACATGCACATTAAAAAAAAAAAAAAAAAAAAAAAAAAAAAAAAAAAAAAAAAAAAAA
>JGI24700J35501_10930119_pt1 | contig 11505 bp, 8 predicted proteins | sample TergutTh196P1_FD_35501 | JGI IMG/M metagenome (IMG submission 35501) | reverse complement strand
TTTGATTTTCAAGTTGCATCCCCCCCCCCCTTTCAGGTTTCCTTACTAAATTTTTGTACACATTTCTCATCTCTCCCATGCCTGCTCTATGCGTATTACCCTTCTTGACCGTCATCACAAAAATATCTGGCAAAAAGTAGAAATTATGATGCTCCGCAATATGAAGGTTTCTGTATCCTCCTATTACTTCTCTTATGCCAATACTGTCCTCAGCTCTTTCCCCTCAAACACTCTCAATATGTGCTTTCCTTTGGGAATTACAGACTGCATTTCACACCTTTATATGACTTTAAGCTACAACTGAAATAAGCTGACATGAAAAAAATTAAACTCTTTTAAAATTTTTATAACTTTTAATTAGGTTCGCATGAAATTCTACTCCATATATAACTAGTCATCCAAAATTCTATGAAATAACTTGGATGTTCTGATTGTCTTTTCCTTCTTTGTGGTGTGGTTTACAAAGCTGTTGGTACCTCAGACTATATAGCACAGATGGTATGATGACTGATGAATGGAAAGGATTTGGAACAAAGCAGAAAGCAGTGCTGACCTAAGGCGCCCAATTCTGGTATCTGTCTGGAAAAACTGATGGACACTTTGGAAACTTCAGTCAGAACAGCCTGTGTCCCTCCTGAGATTTGAACTGGGCACTTTCTGAATACAAGGCTACAGCATTACAGCTACAGCAATTTGCTTTTGATTGTGATTTGATACCCTGCAAATAAATGAACTTTTATCCCCCAGAACAAGACACAGTGCTTTATTCTGCTTCTGTTAAAACAGCAGTCTGCACATAAATAAATCATAAAATAAACTTATTCGTGTATCCGCCCTAGTCTCTTTGCTGAGGACTTCTATTTCCCCCCTTTAACCTGCATGAGTAGCCAGCAAATAACAACAGGTTGGCTCACCTCTGGAGGGGCTTGAGACTGGGGTAAAACAGCCATTGTAACAGGAATGCCTTGAGATGAAGTGAACACATGGCGTACAACCACTGGTGGTGACTGCTGTCTCTGATGGTAGGTTCCACCGCGTGAACTAGTGACCTTCCCCTGGCCACCCAATGGTGTCGCAGGTTTTGCTACACTAAGACCATTGCTGCCAGGTACCATGGGATAGCCACCAGGTGCAGGTAGAGGTGGAGTAAAGGGCTTGCCACCAACAGAGTTATTAGGTGGGCCACTTCCATTTCTTGATGATGTCACAACTCCATACTGAGTAGCAGCACGAGGAGGGACAGAACTCTCAGATTTCTTGTTATTACTCCCAGAAGAACTGGCATTGGCAGCCAGCAAGGATGGAGGGAGCTTTAGTTGGCAACGCAGTTGGTCCCTGTTGGGGCTGTTCTGGATCACAGCCTGACAGATCTGGTAGCTGCGCTCAAGGTTCACGGCACCAGGTGGAGGTTTATTAGATGAACCACGTGAACCTCGGCTACCTCCACTAGAACCGCCAGAACTCACCTGCAGAAATGTAAAAATAATCTTATGAATAAAAGATACTCTCCTTTTTTTTCTGACAAAAATACTTAAAATCTGTGCAAACATGCTACAAGTTACTTGGTTCTCTGTATGACGCACATAAAATGAATAGCAGGAAGGCCACCATGTTTATTCATCCACAAGCCTCACATACACACTACCTGCCATGAAATTTGGTAGTGGGGGATTGTCACATAATCACTGCAGTTTACCTTCCTGGTGTCTAACAGTTGTGTGTCCTCGGTACTTTACTTATTTAATGTCACCCTTCTGGCATCTACAATCTTGAGGAAACTGCTAGATTTTTGGAAAATGTACAGACCCCCACAGTAAAGGACATTGCAACATATTTTATAGCTCTAGAAATGCAAGATCCAACATGGCTATGAATAAAAAATAGGGAAGAGATTTTGTGGTCTTGGACTTTTTTAATGTAGAAACACAACATGTGAGGAAATCAGGAAGACTACAAATCATCTCAGGCTGTGCATAGTCCCCGACTGGCATTTGCACTGGACATAGTTGAGTTGCTATATGTAACATTATTTGGAACGCCAACAGTACTCCTTGATAATGAATGCCATGACTGAAACCATAACCAAATGCCTTCCTGAACACTTCTATGCAGTGTTACTTTTTTTTTTGTAAAAATTGCAACATATTCTTGCTTTAGCTTGAGAAATTAACTATACAGTACTCTAGTATGAAAGTAGGCTTAAAATGAATTCCTTTTAACCATGCACACCGCACACAATAACGCAAGGCAACAGCACAGTATTGCTAACTGCTTTCCTAAACACATAAACCAATAAAAATATAATAATTAACCTGGGAGGAGTCCCTTTGCTTAGCTTTGGCTTGGCTCTTTGGCAGGTGGGTGGGGAGGGCCCGCACAGGGGTGTTACTGCTGAGGGCCAAGTAGGGCACAGCACTAGAACTGGCTACAGCAGCTGTCTTGGTTAGGCTCGAACTCACAACACTGCTGCTTGTTGGAGCATTCAGGCAACTACTCAACTGTGTGTGGTTCATGAAACTTGGTGCTGAAACTGCAGACGGCAAACAGACTATTGTGGTGGGGGGTATCACAGTGGCAACATTCGTCTTGGATACAGCTGGAGGTGCAGATGAAGCAGCTGTATTATGTTGTGAGCCACCAACAGTGCTTGTTACCAAACTGTCTGCGCTAGTCACAGCCTCGGGTGTGAGCGTCACTGTAACAATGATATTTAACTTGAGTGAGAATTGCACACAGTAACACTTTTCTACACAATACAATTATGTTACACACTATCCATCATCTGAGTTGCATCAACTATATACAAAGTGATTAAAATGTAAGTACATAGTATTAAATTGCTTTTATCTCCTGAAGAGAATGCTATATTGCTACAACTCACTGAACCATTTCAATGCCCATATACTACCATTTAGTGTCAGATATCAACACAAACCCCAGCATTGTGCATATGCTGCTGAAACACAGAACACACAAACTCGAACATTTTTCCTTAAGACGTCCAGTGGAACAGCAGTGAAAGTACCCAAAATTTGTTTGCCAAGTTTAGTGTTCTTGACTTTAGCTGTCTGCAGCTACTAATTCACTGTATTCATAGCTACCCTCCATATCTGAAAAAGTCATCTCCATATATAACCTCAGTATATTCTATAAGGTAATGACATTACCACTAAGTATGGAAAATAAAAATCCCTTCTACTTTACTGTTGCCATCTTCTACTCCCACTCACAATTAATACCAAACCTGATGACTGTCAATAAATACAATGGCAGAATAGGAAGTGTTAGCTTTTTAAGCACATCACAAAATTTTTGTGTACAAATACAAACCTTTCCATGGCCATTACAGAGTCTGCAAGCATACAAACGGCTGCTTTATAATATCAAAGCCCTTTTCTATAACTTCCACTGCTAAAAAAATGCAAGATCTAATTTGAGGAAAAGTCATTTAACTGTGTCATCTCAACTCTGGAAAAGCTATCTGAATACACCTATCACAATAATGAACTGCAGAGGTAGACATCATCACAGAGCCATGTAAAATATGCAGATGGTAATATTTTAATGCAATATGCTGCAACAAGACAATTTTACTGTGAAAAAACTCCTAACCTTCAAGCTCCAGTTTAACAGCCTGACTTGTGGAGTACTCTGGATACTGTGCTTGTGTTGTCTTCAGTGTGGATGATGTGCCATCTCCTATATCATCCAAAGCTGCAGTGACAATAGCCGAGTCCATCTTAACAGGATAAGACCAATCCATAGATAATGCATCTTCTGGAGCCACAGGTAAAGTACCTTGCTCCAGTCTAACTTCAAGTTCTTCCTGCATGGGAATCACCTCAACGTCTTTGACTGCATCCTCAACCACTGCTAGTGTCACTGGAACAGCAACAAGCGGAACTTCGGCCAACAGCTTTTCAGTAGAGTCCACATCCCAGCAGCAGCCTTCACTTCCAGTCACAGCTGCCAGCAAAGCAGCTTGAACCTCTGCAGCATCCTCATCTTCTTCCACTTTTGAATCTTCATGCCCTGATACAGATTCTACTTCACCAGGCACATCCACTGTAGTCTTTGTATCACCCTCTTTGGAATTACCATTGGTCTGAATAACACTATCACCATTAACAATATAGCCAGATGAATCCAAAATGGCACTCTCATGAATTACATCATGTCCAAGCACCACATTTGATTCATATGTCACGTGATCAGCATCACTCACTGTCATTTCTTGCACCAAATCCAGATCTTGATCCACTGTATTCCTCATATTCGATCCCACACTATCGATTTCTGTTTGTGCCACCTCTGTTTCACATTTCTGTAACACCTCCACATCGCCAAGAAGAGGTCTGATATCTGAAGGAGTGTCACAGTCAAGTTTCAGATCAATATACCTTTCAACACTGTCCCTGTCTCCACTTTCACACTGTTGCTTTTTGGATTCACATTTCACACTAGTGTCAACTTCAGGCATGACATGCTCATCTTCTGTTTCTCTGTCAATGACAACATCTTCTTCCTTCACAGTGCACGTCACGACACTCATCTCACACTCTGCTGATTCAGATGTGACAAGTTCCTCTGATTTACATTCTACATCATCAGTTTCACATGCCACAGTTTCTCTTGCAGCAGTCGGCTCAGATTCACAGTTCACACTTGACTCAGCAGCTGCTGCTTCAGTTTCTTTCTCTGACTTGAATACTGTGACATCTGTCTCATAAGCAAGTGCTTCATCCCCCACACTGTTTTCTGCTGTTTCTGTCCTGATGCCATTTCCCGAGACACACTCCTCAGTATTCACTGAGTGTACCATTCCAATATCAGTAGAGCTTTCCTCTGCAAAAAAAGATAAAAAAAATACATATACATAAAACAAAATAAGTAAACAATATGTATTATCAGCAAAGCCCAGTGGACAAATTTCAAACTCTTACACAACTACAAAATTTCTGGCTCTGTCCTGACTTTAAAATTCTGCATCAGCTGGAACAGTATCAGTGTAGGTCAGTGTCTCTATGTGGCGCTGTGGTCAGTACCAGTTTCTTTTTTGACAGGTTATTGGCCCACAGCACCATGCAGGAGTTTTCACGTGAATTTTATTAAATTGGATCACAGTAAGGTTATTTGTACATCCAAGTTCCCTCTAGACTTGGAATATGTACTACCTCCATGCGATCTCTTTTGATGTGTTCAACAGTAAATTTTATTATTACATGGTTTTTGTTATGGTGCTATTTGTGTTACTTACTACCCTGAGCATTTACATTGCTGGTTGTTGTATTGGTGCAGAAGCAGACTGTAGATACACTAAAAATAAATAACGGGTACACTGTACTGTATGACACTGAATCCTACGTAAAGAACTGGCACTTCTGGTATAACCATCTAAGTGTATTAATTCAAACTTATAATGAATTATGAATTCAAGTGGTGATGCTAAATTCAATAAGGCAAAAATTATACACTTATAACAAAATCAAAACTTGAAGATCACAGTATAGTTCAAAGCCTTTGTCAACAGAAAAGTTATAACACGCATGTAGATGACTGGATACAATTAAGAAATATACATACTGTAACCACACATGCCCAAAAAAAAGATTAGGAAAAATGATTGGCCTAAACACAATGAGAGAATTTTTTTAAAATTTATATGGCATTTCAGTCAAACCAAGATCCTTAGGATTGTATTATATAAGAATTACAATGGCATGTATTTGTAAGAAATAACAAGTAATCACTAAATCACAAATCAGACTCATAACAGACTTCATGGAACACTACACCAGTAACCGGAAAGAATATGTAAACAGACAAAATCCTCACAATGTTAACAGTTCAGGTGAAGATGCTTAAAAATCCCTCTAGAAAGGTAAAATGATGAAAATCAAGAAACAAAAAAGGTAACGCCATGTAGATTTACAGGAAGTCATTAGCTTCAAACTCTGCCAACTTGACCCCATTCTGTAATGCCACAACAGGCCAAATATTAAAAATATTAACACGGATGGTATAAATACCTGCAGAACTTGAGACAGCTTTCAGCTTCTTATGCATCTCCTTTCCTTCATCATTCCCATCGGACTGATCCGATGCCGACCTCTTCTCAGCAGGGCTGGGTGGCTTATCAGCCGTGCTGTCAGCCTCTTCTCGAACCCAGTAGTTAGTGATCGCTCTGGTCACAGCACCAACTGTTCTTGGTCTCCTTGGAACTATCTTGCTATGCCTTATACTTGCTGATGTTGAAGGCCTCAACTTAATTGTTGTTTTCAATGATGGTCTTGCAGGACTTGATAAGAGCAGTGGGGTGCTGTCAGAGGATGGTTCATGCTTCTCACCCCAGATTGGCTCAAAATGTTTCAGCTGGGCAGGTGAGAAAAAACAGCTCAAAATATCCCATACTACCAAATGATTAAAAGAGGGGGGATCACTGACATATGCTCAATAAAAACATAGTACAATCTCAATATTTTGATTTCCTTACAACCCACTTGGAGTCTGTGACTTAAATGGATGCTCTGTTAGAATTACTTCCTACAAACAAAAGCACTAAAGAAAACAGGGATCCAATAGTAATCTATTTCTGTAAAGACAGAATGTCGTTCTTGCAAACGATATACAGCATCAGAGCAAAGACTTTTAAGAGTCACTAAATGAGCAATCATGTCTCTGGGAAAGTGAATTTCCATTTCGAAACAGTCTACTGTGGCAACACACATATGACTGCCAGAGATGTTTTACTTTATGTTTTTATATAAACTGTATTTTAACTGCCTAAGTTGTTTGGCCTATTCTTCATGAAGACTGCTTAACTGTGACAACAAACAATAGGCTAGCAATCAGTATAACACATAAAACCTTCACACACTTCCTTGGTACTAACAAGGTCTGATAGACTAATGTTTTATGCAGTAACTGGCACAACCATTGAGGTGGAGTATGATGAATCATATGACTACATGATTTAGGCATTTTATGTCATATAACATTTCAGTTAAGTTTCTTTTATGGCTGATACATTAGTCAGGTTATGTTTATCAAAATCTGGGGTAATAAATTGTTACAGCAGGAAATAACTGTTTAATACTTACTGAAACTGAAGAAAGATATCACTGATGTTTACAAAATATTTCAGCAAGTTTATGGAAGGGACTAAGGAACAGAATGTGATTTTTGTTTGGGATAAGTAATTCCTGGATATAATGATGTTAGAGATGACTGTGAGAAGCACGGTAAGATGTTGCACAGGATAAAAATATTAGCTATATGATTGCTCTAGTAACTAATCAAAAAAAAAAATATATATATATATCTTATGGCCTATTTGTGTGGTGGGCAGCAGGAGAAATTAACAAGAAAAAACAGCTCTGTAACTGACGTGAATCAGATGCACATGTGTATGAGATTTCTGACTCTGAATACCTCTGGAATTAGGCCCTGCAGTGCTGACCTTAAACCCCAGGACCACTTGTATATTTCATTCAACTAAAATATGCTGAACACTGATGTATACATTATGACTGTGGGTTTCCGAGCTTTCCAAAGTTACTTTGTGCTGGGGAATTTGTGTATACTCATCATGAGTACAGATCTTGCTCGTTCTTCCCACTGAATCCTATCAAGTTACCTCTCACACAAACAGGCACAACCCTGATTCATTTGGAGTCTCTTACATGTACACCTACAGCATCCCTTTATGATTTTGTCCCAAAGTCCCACAATAGTTGAGAGAATCATCAAATTCATCTCCCGAAGAAACTGTCTACATTAAATTTCCTATCGAGATTTTACACTATCACATGTGCAACAACTGTCACTGTTTACATTTCAGTAGATCCCACAGCACATCTGGACACAGCAGACATATACCTCCACATAAACCTTAAATAAATGTCAGTCTTCATAACAGCATCAGTCTAATTATTGAACTGTCAAACATCTTATACTTAGAATACCTACACTATGAAACAATTTAACATCTTATGCTTACATCTAGTTATGAATAATTATTTCACACACATGTTTAAGGCACACTAAACACTATTCTAGCACAAACACTTCAAGAATAAATACATCCATTATACCAGCAACTCACCTTCCACGGATCTAAACGACTCATCTCCTTTTCAGCTTCAGCCTTCAGTTTCTGTTGGTTTTCTGGTGTAAACTCTCCTTCTGCCAGTCGTTCTCGCCACTCCAAACAAGCTCTAGCAAAGAATTCGTTGTTCAGCCCTGAAGTACTTAATCTGTTTAACAAATCCGAAGCCATGATTGTGCATGAGAAAGAAAATGTTAAATCCACTACTCAAAAAAAATTACTTTAATAAAATTAGCATACATTTCTGCTCACCATACCACAGCAAATATGAGAAAGTAACCACATGGAATATTTTCTGTATTGCATCACTGTCACAAAACAAGGTTTAGGAAATTTACAGCCTCAGGTTTAAGGGGTCTGGAGTGAATTAAGTGTAATAAGCAATCAATAGAAGGTCCAAGCTCCTAACTTAATACTACCTACCACACCAGCTGCTTTCAAGTTTTCCCTGTCCATGCCACGAAGGCAAAGGGGGACAGTCAAGGTACAACACTATTCATTCTTAACCATGGCACTAGATGGAGGTGAGAAGTTAACTTCATGCCCCAGCTACTTTACTCCTGAGAAACAGATCCAGCACCCACTGAATAGAAAGCTGGGTGGACTCAAGAACCAGTCTGGATGTTCTCAAGAATAGAAAAATAAATCTCTTTCCCCTATTGGGATTTGAACCCCACACTGTCTAGCCGACAGTTATCCTGACTACACTACTCTGGCTTCCACTTCACCAGCTTCTCCACATTTTAAAGAACAGATAAAGATTACCTTCTACAAGCTCATAACTGAACTCCAAAACAATTTTTTCAGGATGCCCTCAAATGCTGACTAAACTGTACCAGCAGCTGAAGAAATTATGTTACGAAAATAAAGTACATGCTTACCTAAGAAAATAAAGGCATATTCCTATTTACTAATACTAATGGAAGAGCCATATTCAAAATATAATAAAAAATGTAATATCAACAAAACTACAAGTGAAATTTCAGAGCTAACTCAATCACAGCATCAATACTTCATACAACACTGTAAATGTAATTGTCATAAAATTCATGGGTTATTTACTCAGTCAAACACAGCGCTGACTGTGATTTCTCAGTGCCCTTCCACCATCCTCCACATCAAAATCTGTTTTTAAACTACCTACATAAAAGGTCATCTAATTTGACCCCTCACCTTATATTTCTCAACATGTGATTCTTCAATTTTTTGTACTGCAAAACAGTTGTATACATAACAACAGACAGTTATCTCAGACTGTCTGCAACGTATCACAACACTGGTCCACCTCTCCCACTGACACTTGATAAAATTCCAAAAATACATGTTTGGTAATGCCACATTTTCTATCATTATGTGTAATAATAATGGGTCCCCTACACCACACAAAATATGAAAAATGCTTTAAACCTAAGTTTGCATAAAAAAGATTCTGAAATCCAAACAAAATCATGCTTCTTGCCACCTCCCATGAAAATGGTGCATGTGATGGGCTTTGTGGCATTGTTAAGACAGCTTTTGACAAGAATCAGTTTCTCCTGTGACAATATTATGACAACCCAGCAACTCTGCACCGGTACCATCCAATATATGAAATGTAAATTTTACACTGTACCATCTGTTAAGGAACAAAATTTTTTTTTGTTGATTCACCTATGCAGTCAGTCCCACCAGTGGCACACAAGAGCTGTACGCTTTTCTGTCTGTCAAAAGAGGTGTACTTTGCACACATTATTCTCCCTCTTCTAAATCTGTAAAACGCAATGTATCTCAGCACAAAAAGATGGCGGTCCAGTCAAAAAACTTTTTACAGTCAGTAGTGTATCCATGAGTTGCTGCAGTTAGGTTGTGCACTGCTCACATACGAAAATACTGGAGAAGTAATAACCCACTTCCCTCAACTCCGTGCTCGTCGTCATACGTACTGCACCTCGTTCAAATATTCCATGTATTCACCAAACAAGACTGGCAACTAAGGTAAATCTGAAGACCACAATAAAGTGCACCTACAACATGACTGATACTGAAAACATGTCAGTAGCACGAGCATTCCATCAAACTGCTTGAATTCAACAGAAGCTGTTTTAGGCTACATCAGTATGATTAAGAGTTAACTTAATTCTCAACCCCTTACTTTTTACACACTTTCATATTATATTGACTGTGAGACTGCCACAGTTCCTGCTGTATGTCATTACATGAGTTTATATCACTTCATTCCACATCAGTCCCAATGTGGAATTATTGTAAATTATTATAAACAACTTGGAATTCTTATAAACAATGACCATGGCCACAAAATACAACCATCAATCACAATAGGTGTTAGGGGCAACCTTCATCCCAAGTGTATCCATCTGTCCCGAGCAGAAAAGTGTCAACATATTTTTCAATTTTAAGAAGTTCAAGGACAAAGATCACAACAATGAGACTGCAAAATTCTTTTCTTAAAACACAGTGTATAATGCCTCACTATAACAGCTAGTCAATTCTCTTTAAAATTGGGCTCAGTTTCTTCAATTTAATAACTCATTTATAGACAGAGTTATAGCAACTTAAAAACACTGCTATAATAAGGCATCTTTAGAAAATCAAGTACCAGTAAATTAAAAACCACTACACCTACAAGCCTAAAAATCAGCATGCTAATTCGCTTGTATGAAAGGCTGTACCTCACCAAATTTAATTAAAATCTCAGGAGGCTGGGTTTTGGCCTGAGATAATTTGGTACACACAGACAGAGAGACACCCTTCTTGGTTTAATTACTATGACAACATTAAGTGAAGAATATAACCGGTCAAGAAAATCCAGTAATTTTCACATTCTTCCATTACTTAAACTCTCCCAGAACCATACCACAGTACTCTATTTACAAACTCCTTTAATATATGTTGTTTCTGCAGAGGGGAGACAAAATTTCAAACCCATATAAAACAGTATATTAAATCTTCTACTCCACGTTACCTTGTGTTGTAATGAACTGCCTTCACAACAAAACAGATGTGCTGTATATGGGTTCAAAAGTCCAAAAAACAGCCACATGGCAAAAATTATGAAAATGCACTGGCTTACAAGAGGCAGGTTCCAAACCAGGGCTTTAAAGTTTGAATGCATACCTAAATGAGGCATCAGGTTGGCCTGCAACTCCAGCTCTGTCCACATCTGGGAGAAGTTGCACAAGCTTATACTGATACAGAGGTGGCAGACTTGAGAAGGTATGTTTGTTGAGCAGAGCTCGAAGATTGGTATTAACTAGGATTGAATCTGGGGTTTCCAGATCAATACAGCCTTCCTTGGTTTGTTCCAGTTGTGCAGCAGTTGATAACTTCTTGGTAGAGCGCTTCCTTGGCTTTATGCTAAACCCTGGTATCGATGCCAGCACTTCCCGCATTGTGGCTGG
>JGI24700J35501_10930120_pt1 | contig 11506 bp, 4 predicted proteins | sample TergutTh196P1_FD_35501 | JGI IMG/M metagenome (IMG submission 35501) | reverse complement strand
TTTCAAGTGTAATGATGACTGCCCAGTGTCAAGGCAAAGAAGGAGTGGAAATTTACCTTAATTCCTCCCTTTGTTTTCACGGCGTGTTTTCTCGCCCCCTACTCCACTTGCCTAAATGGTAGAGGTTTCCATGATATATTCTTGGAGAGACAGCCGCATCAGGATGTGAAGGTTTTCTCACGTTTCGGGACCTAACTCCGTCCCCATCTTCAGGGTGTGCTGGTGGTTTTGTAGCACCATAACAGTTTTTGCTTCCATGCCTTTAGCACACCATGAATATGGGGACGGAGTTATTTCCTGAAACGCCAGAAAACCTTCACATCCTGACGCGACTGTCTGCCCGAGAACATTTAATTTAATTCTGTCGCCGCGAAAGCTTCAAGACGGTAGAGCTTTGCTCAGCCAGGATGATGACGTGAAGGTGAGGTTGTGGTATTAAGGTAGGGGATGCTGTGTATTTTGAAGTCCAAACGTTGTACTCCAAGAGTACTTACACTGTGCCCTGGTGGGTGGGCAAAATTGTGGAGATTTTCCAGTGGTGGTATCATTTCTTTTCCCAAATATTGGTAGCAGTAGGAATTTCCATGCTTTACGATTCTGAAACATGGTCTACAAGTCCATTTGTTGCAAATCCAGATCCGTTGTTGCGTGGGTTGCGACTGTAAGATAGAATGCCTGACTGCATCCTGTCGTAAATTCTATTACGGACAAGGCTACGTGAGTTGTAAAATTGCTTCAGTGTCTGTAAATGTAATTGTTTATATGCCGTAATGCGTTACATATGTGTTGTATGGATAGCTGAGACTAGGCCGTAGGCCTACTGTATACCGTGATTGGTGTTTCGGATCGAATCGAATATTTGTTTGTTGCATTTCGTTTTCATTTATTTGGTTGTGACTGGTTACAGCAGGGTGTTTGCCAGTGCATATCCAATATGTTTATTGTTCTTATTGCTGATGACGATTTTTATTTTACGGTATTTATTCTTCCTTGAAAAGGTGTCAGAATTGTTTTATAAAATGAAGTAATTCCATGTAGCATGCTTGCACCTTCGCCATATCGAAATCTTGCGCGTCCCTCCCCCGCTTAAGTTTTTCAACTCCGTTATCTAACTACAACTGATTATTTTCAAATGTGATATTTATTCATTTTATTTGCAACAATTTATACTTCTTTCTGTCCGGCTCGTTCTCTCTGTACATTACAGCGTGTATTTTTTATTCTCTTCATTGTAACAGGAGGCATCTTATGATACGCTTTTATTAAATTTGATAATCTCATTGTAGGATTAAACGAGAGGCTATTTTGTGCCATCTTTAGGTTTTTGTGGTCTGAATATAGCGTTGTGCAATCTTGTGGTTTTATCGTACTTTTAGTCTGTATTCTGCTGAACTGTGCTTGCATTAATTCCGCCTATGTAGCTTCCAGTGATTGGATGACAGTAATTAATTGCAAAACAAGATACGCACTGTGTGTATAACACAGCATTGTGGCGTGTTCGCGTACCGTTTCTACCTCCTCGTCCATCCTAGCATCCTGATGCCACTTCAGTCGAAGAGAGCGCTCTTATGGCGATTTAATGCCGCCAGCAAATATGAAACGTACTTGGGTCTTTGTGTAACGTGCCCGTTATTTTTGCCCGAGTTTAACCAAATTTGGAAATTTTCCACTGATTTGAATAGAAGTTTCCAACAGCAAATTTCGCGCGCAGACGGACACGTGAAGGCACTAATAGGTTCTTTTAATGAATGTGCGAACGCACCTAAGAAGATGCGGGAGGAAGTGATCGTTCCGAGAAATAAGGTTTTCTGATTTGTTCCAGCAGAAACGGAATTAGCTGTTCAGCCAAATAGCTCATTTTGGTGTTAGGGGTGGTGTTGTGAACCATTGGGGTGGGTCGTCATGTGTTTTTCAGGGTAATGACGCCAGTGTTTTGGAGGAACATACTGATTCCATCTTCAGGTTCGTTCTCATTTCTCAGGCTGCACGGTGTCGTGATTCAGAAGATCACAGTTCGAATCTTAATCATGAAATTTTCGAACGTAATGCATATAGCCAAGTACCCGACTGCGAAAGTGTATGGCAGTGTGGATGTTGTCTTTCGACATAGAAAAAAGAGCGAAATGTCTTCATTAGTGTTGTGCTGCAGTATGAATATCAAGACCAAGAAGCCCACCCGTGTTGTACTCCAGTGGAGTACCCATATTCCACCTGCGGTTTAACACCGCTCCCGAACTTGTTGATGGTTTCTGTGGCGATTGTGAGGGCAAAACAATTGCGGCTTGATTCATACGTGTGCCTGTCGTGATCACCGCCCGCGTCACAAACAGTACACGCAGCGGTTTTTTTTTATTTTTACGAATTGCTAATTAACTCATTTGTCAATTTGTGGCTCTTGTGTTTGACGTTTTCATCGAATTGTTCCTGTACTAATACTATACTAATTTATCATAAGTAGTTGAAACTAGTCAAGAATTTTTCCTACGAACGTAATGTAATCACGCGTTTGATGCGACTTTGATCAAAAGACTGGTTTATGGCCTGTGTCTGTCACATAATTATGTATGTTTAGTAATGGCCAATTAATTTAGAATTGAAGAATAAATCACGAGCCTTTGATGGTTTGACGTTTATCTATCACCGGCTGAAAAGTGTGTTCGTGATTGGTGGTATTGCAACATTATGACTGCTGTGCTGCTTTGATAATAATTTCGCTGCAGGTTGCAAAGTTGTCAGGAGACTAAGAACAAAGCTCTCGTGTCTGCTGTGTTCACATAGTGTTGTTTGAATATCAACATTTTCCATTCCACGAACTATATGTTATCTCAAACCGGGTCTCTGCACCTGTAATATTTTTGGTATGTGACTGCTAGTGAAAAGGAACCAGCTGAGAGTCACCATATGTCTATATACCAACAACAGTACTAATACTGGATTTAGATCTAATGGTATACAGTTGGTGCTAAACCTGCTGCATGTTTCGGCCTCTTTCGGCCAATTTAATGGAAGTGTGCAACAAAGAAAATGCATTAATGGTTATAACATATATGTGCAACAATTAAGTTCAAATACGCAATATAATCAGCCATTATTGTTGCTTTTCTTTGTTGAATATCTTCCTTTAGCTGGCTGAAAAGGCCGAAACGTGTAGGAGGATTTCCACACGTTTTATAACCTTGTGTCTGAATATTAGAGCATTTGTTGGTATGTGTATATGTGTATGGTGACTTATCTTACTCTATGGAACATGGATAAATTTAAATTTTGAACCCACAGGTAGTCTACTTCATGCCATTCCTGAGTACTGAAAAAATTCTGAGAACAAAGAGAAGTAACCGGTAAACATTTGCATTTCAAAAAGTTGCATATTTGCCGGAAAATAGGAAGAATTATTAATTAACAATAATTATACAACTAATTGATATAACTTTATGCATTATATCAGCTACGGGGGTTTCAAGTTACGCTTCTAAAAGCGAGCATGCCTGTGCTGGTTCGTCGCTTAACACCGTTTGACGCAGCGTCGTGTAATGAAAACCGTGTAGTTTTGATATGAAGTTGTCAGATGTTTTCAGACTCGGATGGTTTATTATGTACCGCTGTAAAAGAAAAGACTAAAAAGAGACTATGCTTGTCGCCATGTTGTTGTTTTAAGTTTTACACCGAAGTAACAAAAGCATCTGGTAGTACATACTGTGCGGCACACAGTTTAAGGACTTACTGTATTGTTTCATCTAGCTGAGAAGTTTGCGTGACGGTTGTACTGGAATGATTGATGCTAGGTTATTAACAACTATAAACTTGACGTCGTAAATCGAGTTTATAGTAATAGGTCAGTTTGTTCGAATGTTGTGAATTGAGCAGTGTATTACCTGTAGATCAGGAATGGATATCAGTTTTGCTGGGCATGTGGAGTACAGTTAAAATGCGTTCCAACAGCATATCAGGTTGCTTAGGAAGGTTAACGTACTTACGGAACGAAGACCAAAACGAGAGAGTTATGAATGTAATATTCAGAGAGATGTGGGCAAATGGGTTATTAGAATGTGTGGTCGATTGAGATGGTTCGGCGAAGGGGTGCAGTAGGTAAGGAGTTTTGTTGTGGCGGCAAAGAACTTTTGTGTCGATCGCTGCTGAGCGTTACGGAATTGGTTTGACTGCGTGGTTGGATTAGTCTGGGATAAGTAAGTAATACAGCATAAAACTGCTACGTACGTACATAGTAGCCATTTGACAATTTCTGTTGTACAGACACCTGGCACTTTTGTGATTAATCAAATACATGAAGTTTCTGTTGGTTGGATTCGCAGGTGGGGTGGGAGGAAAGAATTTTAAGACCGAGTAGCTGATGCGGGGTATTATTGAAGGACATCTTTAGAAAACTGTTTGTGAAGATGCGAATTGAGTTGAACTGACCCAGTATTATTCAGATGGCGATCCTGTGTGTTAGGGATATTGAACTGTGTTGTTTGATGCTAGAGAATTGATTAATTTTTCTTTCGATTTCCGTAATGTTACGGATTGTGCGTTGTAGACCGCTTGCATGTAGTGGTCTGTAATTAGAATGTGAAGACGTGGGACTCATCTCGAAGTGTGGTAGAAACTTCGGTGGTGCGGGCGAGCACTTTCATGGGAGATTCTAAAGTTCGACCCAACCTACGGTGTAAGTTCCCTTCACGGACGTGCTGTAAAGTAAAACTCTTAGGTAATTTTATTAAACTTCAATCATATGTCTTCAGAAAGAGAATACAGCTCGAGTTTCTTGTCTGCACTAATAGCTATTGTTGTCACAAAAATCCGTTAGGTAGTTAAGACACGAAGAAGAAAGGACATAACGTTTTCATAGCGAACCGTTTTGGCGCGACATTGTCGTGAGTCTTCCAAATAATGTACTTAGTGCTTTTGTTAGGTGCCCTTCGTCGTTGCACAGTTGCCTGTACACAGCTGTACCCACCCCTCCTCGTCATAGTGAGGTCCATCTAAAGTTTAGGACTGATTTGCATATAGATTTGCTTGGTCAGTCTGCCGAACAGAACAGTGATAGCATTGCGCTCTGTACACATGCGTGGCTGAGGGGAAGTTCGGACGAGGGATGCACACCGTGCAAGCTGACAGTGGAATAGAGAAATGTAGGTCTATATAACTGTGATTAGCGTGAAGTTAAACTCTAAAAGGCTGGTGCGAAGAGCACTGCGTTTCAGGCCGTGACGTCATTTCCATGTTCTACACGCCGTAGTCGTACGTCCCGGAGCATTTCTGTTCAGTGACTGAACCGTAGTCGTTAAATTTGGGGTTCGCAAATTTTCTGAAAATATAGGAGCTGCCTAAAAATTATAGGCGGTAGGAGGGTGAGACGAAAGTTCCATGCTGAGGACCCACAAATATTTGAGGCCCGCTTATAAAAATTAGTCGTACAGTTGACCCAGCGTCCGAAATTTGCGCTACCCTGGATTAAACCATTACGTTTATGGAATGATTGCCTGAAATTACGCCGCTTGGTTTTAGGTTGAGTAGTAACAAATTTTGCTCTGGTTTGTAGGTTTTATGTATGGGCAGTACCTGAGCATGTGATTTCAGGAATTAGTCTGATCATGGCTGTTTTATCTAGTGGTATTCCATGGTTCATTGTTCGGTGAAGAGTTCATGATTATTTACTAGCTTGGAAATCGGTAATCTTGTTGCTTGGCTGCTAGTGAGATGAGGGGGTGGTAATGAACAAGCAACTAATTGGTTTGGTGTCGATGACTTTGTGTCCTACTGCAAGGTATTAGCCCGATATCTGCCTGTAGTAGTGGAAAGTCGTCGCTGTTGTCAGTTTGGATAGTCTGTGCTGTATTCAGAGTGGTGGCAAACTGCTGAATACGTGTCCTCGATGGATACCTTGGTCTCAGTGCTTCTTTTTCATGGCTTTTCTAACCAAATTTTGTATACATTTCTTGATTTGACGCGTGTGCCTGATACCTGCACGTCATTCGATTTATCACCTTAGGAACATCAGATGAATGTGTGAATATGGAACTAGTTATTATGGATGTCTTTTTGCCTGGTCCTTGCATTTGATATTTACTGCCTAAAATATATCAATGCGCCTGGTGCTTCATAGTTTAAGCCTCGCTACTTATCACTGTATCCTACATTGTTATTCCATTGTGGTGGTAAGGAATGCTATGGACTGCACAATGTAGGTTCGATTTCGGGCAGGAGCCTGAGATCCGATCTCTCTCTTCGTTAAAGACGTCCAGACCCGATCTACGGCCCAATCGAGCCCGTTCAAAGAGTAGTGGCGGTTCTTTCCACGTGGATAAAGCGACCGGGCCAGAAGACCACACACCCATCTGTATCTAGTGCTGAATTTAAAAATGTGTGGAACGGTACCTCTTCTCCCCGTATATACCTTCTAGGTATGGACAGGGACAGCTTTACTTTCGTTACGTTTTAAAACTGCAAGCTTGTATTAAAGAGTTCCCACCAAACAGATGGTGACAGTCCGCTGCCCGATACATTTCCCAGTTGTTTTGTCATGTATACCCACAAATATAAAAGCCAAGCTGTTTTCGTTTATCTTCAGCAGACCGTTGTGTTGAAATGAGCAAACGTGTTTATTCCCGTCCATAAAACAAATTATCAATAACAGTAAAAGTGCTTTGTTAGCCCAACACGTTTGAAACCTGGCGGCTTATCTTCAGGGGCATACAAATTTAAAAAGATATTTTTGATTTTAGGTGTCATGCATTTTGCGTGTGGTATACCACTATCACATAAATTTTGTTCTTTATTGATAGGCCTGATAATTTCCCTATTTATTTGTGTGTTGACACTAGGCTGTTGTTAAGCACTATTTTCTGTTACTTTCGCTGAAGTAAAGTGAATGCTAGCTTTTGTTCGGGCTGATTCTCGTGCATCCGTCTGACTACAAGGTGTTCCGTGGAATTAGTGCACTTTGTCATTGGCTGGTAGTTGGGGTAGAGCTTTCGTAAGAAACAGGAGAAACGCGGTAGGCAATGTACGTGTAACGCAACATTTTGGCGCTTTCGCGTGCCCAATGTTGAAATGGAAACGCAACAATACGTTGTGGTGTATTGTTGAGGTACATGTCACACTCAACAATATAGAAATAGTGAGTGTTGCGCAAGATATTCTTTCATGGCGAATTTATATCGCCGGCGACAATAAGGTGTACTGAGGTCTTCGTGTAAATTTCGCGATATTTCGACATTTCGAGCTTCTCGACAGTTGTTCTTAAAAGTTCCAAATATAATATTTAAATTTCACGACAAACCCCAGTGTGAGTGGGCAGATGGACATAGCGAAGCCATTAGAGACCTTACACCTAAAAACCGAAGGACGTGGTCAAATTTACCTCTTCAGTCGACTGTACGGGCAGTATAGGTATTTTTTCTTAGTTACAGATCAACGAAACGATTTTTGCGGTAAGTGAAAATTGTGCCTTTTTATAGTGTTAGGTTGCTGCTCTCACAGAAAGTTGAAGCGCGAAGAATCTTTTAATGTAGTTCGTTCGTCGCATTATAGTAACAGTTTCATACAAAATAGATATGCAAATAAATGTAACGAGTGGTATAAAAAAGTGTTGACAAGTTATGTTTATGTAGCGAAATGCGGATCACAGTGTGAATTCCAAATTTTAGGTACAATAACAGGCATACGAGTGATAGCACAAAACCGAAAATTTTGCGTGCATGACAGGAAGTGTGAATAAGCATATGAAATTGGGAAATGATCGTATAATCCACGATTGAATTTACGTGATGTAGGTCCAGCGTAGTAAAAATTACCTTGTAATTAACGGGTTCTTCTTAACCCGGTATATACCCGAAAATGAGCCGAAAGGTATACAAGGTGTTGGACTTATTAAACTCAGTTTTGTTTTAACAGCATTTCGTTTTATGGGCGTTATTATGCAAATGTATTTTCGTGAATTCTTCACATATAAAATTAAAAGTCGTGTGTTTTTCTTGTGATTGTAATAGACGAATTTCATTTGCATGGATTAACTAAATATTTGTTTCATAAAATATGTCTGTTCTGTTATCATTATGTTGGCGGCTCGGAAAGAGTTTTGAACTTTTAAATTCGGATCTTCTGTTGTAAAGTTATATCACCCCTGTTGCGACACGTCTGACCTAACCCCTTGACACCACTTATACCACACTGACTGACAGGTACTTCTACTCCTGCCTTCTGCACCAGGGCGTGGAAAAGAAGTTACGGTGCTATTGATTTTATTTCGACCGTTCCAGTGTGGCATTGTGCACTTGCCATTTACTTGCTGTGTCTGCCCTAAGACCGGCTGTCGGGATTGGCAATGTTCATTGTGTGTGGAGTATTACCTCCAGAGTATTGAAGTATTGCCTGCATGGTACCTGAAATAGGTCACGATAGTTTTTTTTATCACTGCACACTTGTCTTTTGCGTGTTACGCTAACTTATATTTGGGTTTGTTGCAACTTTGAAGTTAATGATGTTTCGGGATGTAACATCGTGTACCTTCGTATAAACGTACTGGTCGTCGTTAGATCGGCCCTGAAGATGAAGGCGACCCGCTCCACCGAAACGTTGCTACTTGTTTGTACCAAACTACACGGCATCACATTCTAGAAGACCCACTTTCGTGTTTACTTATCACATGTTAGGCGTATAACTTTGTTAAATAGCGTAATAGTCGATATCAGTATACGTCAGAGGAAATTGGTATTTTTGTTACGGGAAGGGTATCTTACTGAGTTTCGTATAGTCCTTAGGACATTGTTAGATGGTACGATTGGCTGTTAACGGCTGCGCCTGTCTTTGACGGACAATAACTATTAGCGAAAGTTGCATTTCGCGTTAATCTTCTGCTTCACGGGCATGTGTCAGACCTATTTCAGCTTTTAATCTTTTTCTTGGTTAGCCTGTAGTATTTCTCTTGGCTTTAAATCGGACACGTTATATTGGAAACTCAGGATAGTGTGGGCTGGAGTAATGGACAGGACGCCACCTAATTCACTAAAAAGGTTGGTCCGTATCCGTCCGCCAAAACAGATACTGGGTTGAAACCTCAACGTATGTCACGGCGTCGTTGCTAGTTCACAACACCCTCCCGTTGACGCTGTTTGGACCGTGACTTATGGCTGAGGATTTCATTTTTTTTTGCTGTTATCTTACATTTTATGTCAAATTCAGTAGCGCCCATTAGTCTTGCAGTCTGTTCGTACCGTGCAGCAGAAGTCTCATGATGCGTAATTTCAGGCTTCCGCCCCGCTGTAGACGAGATCTGCGCTCTTCTGGGATATTAACGCAGCGTACTGCAGGTAGTACTGTACGCTGCGTAATATACCAGAAGAGCGCAGATCTGAATTCTTAGGATGGTTTTGTGTGTTTTTCTTTAGTCCCTTGTGTTGATTTTGGAATATTAGTCTGATTTAAATTGGCCACAATTGCTTGGTTACAATTCTGGTTGATCATTTACACAGCAGTTTTCACTTTTCTGCACTCTAGAGGTAAAAGCTTCGTTAGATAACCAAATTATACGTAATTTTGGCAGGGGAGCAACATTCTTGACTTCAGGTCAAAAATGTAGACACGTTATTGCCTTTTGTTGCTGCTGTCTTATCAGTAATGATTAATTATATCCATGGGTGCCTCCCATAGGAAGATGTGTTTCCTACAGCTGGTCTTTGCAGAAATCATAAGAACTGTATTTAGTCGGTCGTTATGAGTTTCAGCACGTTCCTGCAAGCAGTATATATTGACAGCGATATGATACAGGCCATAAACAGGATTGAACGCAAAAAACGACGAATATTGATACGCGTGAGACACTAGTGGTTGTTGCACTGATGAAAATTTGTATATGCAGATGTGTTAACGGCAGTCTATCGATGATTATCGCGAATCTATGAAGGCTGGAGAAGGAGAACGGCAAAAACTTCCAGTATGTGTACGTATTGTGTGGCCTGTCGAAATGTGACGATGTGTAGGGGTCTAGGTACGCAAGGGCAGGATCGGTTGTTGGCTGCTGCAAATGAGAGGTGCAACAAGGAGGAATGTTATTGACATTCGAGCTGTCTGCGACTCGTGGGCTCTGGTTTGAACATTGTGTGGGGTGGGTGAGCCTATATGTTAGAACCTCGCAGCGCGTTGTAGATGGAGCAAGTGAAGCGAAAATCTGATTTGCGCACACGCTCCTGCCCTGTGAGGGAGCGAGAAAGACGGTGCAAGTTGATGGCGCCCTTTGATCTAGCCGCCCGCCCTCCAATTGCGTCAGCACGACGATAGTCCACGGTCCTAGCCTAGTTTGCTCGCCCTCTTTGCTGATAAATATGCTACCAACAACAGGAGGGTGAGAGGGCAAATTCTGGATCACAAGGGTAGATGGGAGCGGTTTTTTAAATCTACTGTCACTACCAAAAATATGTAACCTCGGGCGATTCTAGAAATTTGCAGTTCAATTATATGTATATATATACTGTGCAAGTACATGACCCTGTTTATTCCAGTGGCCGCCTAGCGCTGTAAACGGCATATCTCACTTATGAACTGTTTTCTTTTCCTGTTTTTAACTTGCGGTGTTTGACTCGTAAAATACGCGGAAAAATCGCCCGTATTTACTCCACAACCACACAGATTTTATGAATCCGTTCTTTGATGTTTTTCATATTAGATTGAGTTTCCCCTTCGTAAATGTGACCCGGACATTAAAGTGTCGTGTCGAGATTAGGAATGCGTGGATCATTAGCTCCATTACCACTACGCCTTCATAGCGAGGTGTTTTGCCCCAGGACTAATTCTGCCATCATGTGCCGTGTTACATATCCATATAAAACAAAAGGGGAATCTATGCCTAACTGTGTGTGCATGTATACAGTTTGATTCAGGACTTAATATATGCAGTCAAAAATCTTATTCCTGGTGTCGTTCCCCTTCAGAAGTGTCATCTAAATATACGTCCAGTTTTGAACGTTTACGACTTTATCACGTGAATGCTTCAAAAATAATAATACTAGGCGATCAAATGGGTTCTACAGCCGCAGTACATATCCTGTCACATTTGTGAACACGTAAACGCTTACCCAGTTTATGGTTCAGTCGTCGTGTTCACTTTCTACGCATATCTCAAGACCGAGTGCTCTTGATTTTTATCAGCGGGGTCATATGAAGGGTCTGGTATACCGGCATGTAGTTGTAACAGGTGATAATTGTAAGATCGCATTCTGATTTTACACACGACATTCACATAAGTGCCAGAACTTGTATTGAGGCGGAATTTGGTCTTGAACATTCATGTTTAAATTCAGCAGTATAAACGATGTAAGAACTTGAACCCTAATTGTTGCTTTACAACATACATGGTGCGCAATTTATGTCCCGGAATAGTCGCAGGGTGTCGCTGGGGTGTTGAGTCAGGCATATTCGTGTACTCAAGCACGTTTGGACATGTTCCAACTTGCGTTTACATGAGCCACAGACCAAATGAGTCGTTCGTTCCCGAGCAGCAGAGGAAGTAGTA
>JGI24700J35501_10930121_pt1 | contig 11534 bp, 6 predicted proteins | sample TergutTh196P1_FD_35501 | JGI IMG/M metagenome (IMG submission 35501) | reverse complement strand
GCTAATCATATGTTGCTTACACTGTGACTCTTTCCACATCCATATGAAATTGTATTTCGATTGGATTTATGGAAAATAAAGCTAACTAACTAACTAATTGTCACTCACTTACAAATAGAAATTACACATTTTGTATTAACTTACCCAAAACATGTTCGAACGCATTTTAGGTCGAAATACAAATGACATCTTTCGGATCCTGTTTAGTGTGCGAAATAGAAACCGAGTGCATAATGTCATTGTTTATTCCTACGATATAAAAGCTCTTACCGGAGAAATTATTTTGAATAACTGGCAACCTGACTTACGTTTCCGCCATTCTTATTTCAACCACAATCTGTTTATTTCCAATGTACAGTCTTTGCCACAAACATTCCACAGATTATTGTTATTTTAGGAACGATCCTGATTATGCGATTTTAAATATGTGAATTGATAGTTGGGTGTTAACGGCAGTAACATATCTTAAAGCTGTTCCATTCTGTGCACTCTCACGTAATAACGATGCAATTATTGTCACAGCAGCACTACTAAATTGCAGGTAGAACACACAATAGACGATCTATGGGTAGAGACGTATCCAATGCGCCATGAAGGAGTAGAAGTATGCTGTTAATCACGGTGGGTTACCTACTAGTGTTAATCTGTGTGGGTTACTGCCGCCCCCATGCCGCCCTGGAACGTGACAGTCGTGACCACAGTCATATGTGGGGGTCCTAGGTTACCGTGTAGGTTATGTGTCTATGATAGCCCGTGCAACATATTACAGTCATCATCATCATTTATTTTCCTTTCGTAGATCCGTACAGGATTACAAAATCCAAAAGGATATGGAAATCGTCACATTTTAGGGAAAACAAGGATTAAAACCATTACAAAGTGTAAATCAATAATAAAGCTCAGTACAATGTTTAAGGTTTCAGCACAATACAAATTAGTTAGTATGATAAAGTATAATAAAAAATAATGGCATACGTTAAAACAAATTTAAAATAATTACTAAACAGAGGTTCTGAAAGAGGATTTGGGAAAGAGAAAGTTGTGTGCACGTTTTGTTCCGCGCTCCTTGACACCTGAGCAAAGGGAAGTTTGAGTCACTTCTTGCCAAGACATTATCACGAAAGCCGATGCAGACAAAAATTTTTTTAACAAAATTATTATGGGAGATGAGACCTGGTGTTTTGCGTATGACCCCGAAACAAAGCGACAGAGTTCTGAATGGCTTGGCGAGACATCCCCTCCACCGAAGAAACTGAAATTCCAAAGGTCCCACATCAAGACCAAGTTGATAAATTTTTTCGACTCTCAAGGCGTAGTGCACAAAGAATAAGTAGTAGTAATAGTCCTTCGAGTCTGTTAAGACCCCTGGAGATTCTATATTGGATTTTCGAGGCAAGAGTTAGCAGTAAATGCAGAATATTATAAAGGCGTAATGCATCGCCTCCTGAAGCGCATTCAACAGGCTTGTTCAGCTGCCTTCTACTTTTGAGATTTTTTTGTTGCACAATAATGCGCCCACCCTCAAAGCTGCATTTGCCAATTTTTGACCCAAAAAAATGTTACAACCCTTTATCACCCTCCATACTCTCCAGATTTATCTCTGCCAGACTTTTTTCTGTTCCCCACGTTGAAAATGAAGTTAAAAGGACTCCACTTTGCGGACATTGCTGAGATCCAAGAAGCTGTAACTGTTGAATTAAAGAAGGTCCAAAAAGAGGAATTTTGAGCAGCTTTTCAGAAACTGTACAACTACACAAAAGCCTGTATATATGCCAGTGGAGCTTATTTTGAATAAAAAATAAAAGGTATGTGTCTTCCTCATGTGTCTTCAATTTTTAAAAAAATTAGTCCTAAAACTTGTGGACCGCAGTGTGAATGGCTTCTAATGGTACGCTAAAATTGTGTATAGCTTTAAGAGCAAATTTATTACAGTGGAAGTAGGTATACCACACCATATACATGATGGACTGAGAAAGACTTGTTAAATTATGGAATGTAAATAACTCTTATCATATGATTTTTAGGATAACAATGTGTTTGTACTATTTTATCACCAACATTTTGATTTTTACACTTGTATTGTATTTATATTATATTAATTCTCATTGATTGTATGATACGATGAATGCTTTATACATTGCATTATATTACTGACTTGTTCCATATCTGTATGATACAATGGAATATAATAAAAGATGAGATGATCCCTCCTAGCCCCCAGCTTGGAACGTGAGAAAGGAACAGAAATAGTGTCTTCCTTTACATGGTATTTTTCAAAGAACACTCTTATATTTATTTTTGTTGTACTACTACATTTGCAATACCTGTACAAAATATTTTCAGAATTAGACCTTTACCTACTATATAATATGAGGTAAGAGCACCTTCAAATCTTTGTCTTGAGCAAAACAAGACTTGGAATGGCAAATTAGGTACTGAACAGAGACTGGAAATATATGTGCAAAGAACATTCAGGAAAAACTGTCCATTCACAAGCCTTTTACTGGTTACCATCATCAATCATGTTTAGGAGTTTCTGGGTTCAGATCTCTGCCTGGAGATGTGATTGAGCCTTCTTGTGAATTTTCTCTTTCTTTCTGGTTCCTTAAAGGAGGCCATAGCCAATAAATTGCCCCATCCTCCTCCAGTCATAATTCATCTCTATCATTGGATGCTATACTGTCAGAAAGTGTCATTAACTAAATAAAAAAGCAACCTTCATGCACCATTGAAACTTGAGGTAGTATTTTGTGTAGTAGTAGTATATCCTTTTATTCCATTAGGAACAAAGGGCATTTGTGAAGCATCTCCATCTGTCTCTGTTTCTCACTAACCTCTTAACCTCACTCCATGTTTTGCCACATTTTCCTGCTTCCTCCAGAATGATCCTTTTCCATGTTTGCTTCAGCCTTCCTCTCCTTCTGGCTCCCTGTGGGTTCCAGTCCAATGCTTGTTTTTCAATGAATTCACCCCCCTTCCTCAGAGTGACTGATCCATCACCATTGTCGCATTATAATTTTTGATACTATAGGCTTCTCTCCAGTAGCTTCCCACAGCTTGGTATTACTTATTATCTTAGGCCATCTTATGCCAATTATTCTTCACCAACACTGATTAACAAACATTTGTAATTTATCTGTTATTTAGTTAGTCACTTTCCATATTTCACACCCAAAGAGCAGTACAGCTTTAACATTACTATCAAATATACAGATGTTAGGCTTCATCATTATATTTTTATTCCTCCACAATGGGTACAATTACACAAAATCCCATTTGCCTTATTGATACATGTTGGAGTGCTACTCTGTCTACCATTACAACACTATCCAGATATGTAAACTGTTCGACTCTTTCAATAACTATATCATTTACATTTATATTTGTAGTAATCTTTGATTTGATCCATAGCTCCTTTGTTTTCTTGGAGTGAATTTGTAGTCCCACTGTGGATGCTTCTGCCCGTAGGTTACACAGTACATATTTTATGTGATGTGAAATAATTTATGCTAAGCTTATGTCTATACCCAAGGAGGCCAAGGCCCACCCAGGGCTGTAGAGCCGATGATGATGATTATTATTATTATTATGATTACGATATGACTATACCCATGTGTAATAGAAAAGGGAGATGTAATTGAGGTTCATATGTGGTTGTGTTACAGTAGTGACCAGATTACTGCTAGCTGAGATCCGTAACAGTGTACATAGCTGCCATCACCACAGCATGGGTATTGCTAGGTTCACCTCTGTATGGTCAGGCAGCATTATAGCTCTTTTAAAACATTTATGTATGAAGTACATGCATAGCTTCAGTCTCTGCGGATGTTTTTGAAACAGACAAAAAACACTAGGTGTTGTGGCATGCGCTAATGGTTCCTATTTTACCAGCTTGCTTCTTCATCCCCACACCTACAAATAGTAAGTAATCTGGCCACTGCTATATGTGGGGGATTATATTTATCATTGTGACAATGTGGTAAGTACAAAGCAAGTTTGTACCAAGATATGCCTTCTGGGTTGTGAAACCATACAGACTTGCAGGTGGACACCTACAGTTCAGCAAAAATGCTGCCTTCATCTTCAGGGTCAAAATGTGTAGGGCAAGGTTTGGGTCATGTTACAGACAGGTGGTCAGACCCATGGAGAGCAACAGAAGGTCGAACATATTCTGAACCACTGGGAAGTGTGAGGCGGAAATGTGAAACTAAGTAACAAGAGTGACTCTTTTCAGAGCCACATTATATGGGAAGTGGCTCAGTGCCAGGACTCATTCTTCTGGAAGTAAGTAATGCCATTTTCTCCACTTTGAATGTAATGGTTATACCACAGTTCCATGGTCACTATGGTTTTTCTTGTGAAAATATGATAACGAAGGCAATATCAACCTCTGAAACGCCAGAATGTATTTACAAGGCAACACGACATAACATCCTAGAATTCTTGAGCCTGCAACAACACCACTGTCAGAAACTCAAATCTTGAATGACAGCATCTGTTTTCCACCACATTAACAGCTTGAAATTTAACACTATTTTAAGAGTAAAATCTTGATCACCTTAAAAGTGTAAAAATCATGGGTTCATTTACAAATAAATATTTTATTAATCCAATAAGTTACACCTAGCCTGTGAAGTGTGACAGTGAAGGTGGTACAGTGAAACGGGGACTGAAATATCAAAGTCCTTCAAAATGTCAAGACAAGTAGTAAGCATAAAATGAGAAGTTTTATGCTTGGTATGTTCATAACACATGAATAACAGCAGAACTGCAGATGGTTGCAATAAGGGCCAGAGAAGGAGACATATTCATGCCATTATGAAAAATTATATCCTGACAAAATATGCTACCAATATTATTGTAAATAAATAGTGGCTGAATGTATACATGGCCTGCTGATACAATTTTACTCTGTCTGCAGACCAAAATGACCAATCTTTATATTATTATCTTAATGCGTATGTCATCAGCGTTTGGAATAAAGTACTGTAGCACCTGGAACATTTTCGTAATATTTGCTTATCACTTGCTTTTCCCATTAGCAATTTTATATATATATATATTGTGACTAACGTGTCAGAAAAACAAGTATTAACAAGTTTTGGATTAAAATTTGGTCTTTAATTACTTTTCCCTACTGTCCAAGAACCTTCTTGTTTACTTTGTTCATCTGTTCTGTCCAGCACTGTGTGTGACTTGTTGACAACACTACATTTCACAATAATCAAGAGTGCAGTATTTAACTGGGGCCATTTTTGGTATGAAATATCTTATTGCAACCTTCCACTGTTAGCGTTATTCAGAATTCTTCCCCATTGTCAACATACAGTAACACTCTTGTTCTGGGAAAGCAATTTGATCTAAGAACCATTTAAAATTGGTACACAATGTGGTCTTATGGATTATGACAACATATAGTGTGCACGCGAGTACCAACATTTCAGAGGAGCACCATGACCCCGTTTTTTGGGTTATTAAGGCAGCATATTCTCTGAAATGTTCATAGACACCTACCAGCTACATAGTGTTGCAACCCACGACACAATATGAATTTTCACTGCCAAAAAAATCCTAAACCTCACATTTGAACTTTGTAGATGTAGGAGACAATTTTAATTTAAATCCCAATACCTGGAGAGCTCAAACACATCATAAGCATGTTTCGTACATGCTTTACATAGAAGATAAAATAAGGTAGTTACCTGTACACTAGAGTGCAATATATTTAACTGTCAAGTTACACTGACACCAAATACAACTTGCCCACAAGTTGTAGTAAATTAAACTGTATTTGCTACATGTGAATTGACATTCACTGGTAACAATTCTGATTCATGTAGTACTAACAGCGTCCACCAATGATAATCACCGGGGTTGCCAGGTCTATCACTCATAAACACACTACAGAACATGTTCCTGATAAACGAATGGTTAAGAAAACTTTATTCCAATTCCTAAATAACATTCAGTTTAAAAACTATTAAATGGGAGGTCAATTAACATCTCCTACGAGACATATTAGATCTGGTGTCACAAACTGGAGAAGCATGCACATATGCACACAAGACAGGATATATTATAGCTCTAGTGCATCTTACTTCCATCTATTGTTTTGGAAACTGGAAAGAAGAAGTCATTTCAGTTGTTACAAACTACTTAAGTAACATCTGAAAAATATTTCTCAAAGCATCATTAGAGAAACTAGAGCCAAGAAACTGAAAATAAGTAGAAGACAACACATCACGCACACAAATAAGTACTAATGTGGAGAAAAGCTATATTCCCAATACTTGGACACAAGTAGCATGGAATGCTGTTACAGTGAGGAAATTTAAGTGATTTCCCAACAACTGACAACCTTTCCTTTAAGATTCGGCAATTCAACAATACCACTTTCCCATACAGCAGCATTTGGGACATACCATCTTGATTAAATTTTATTTTATAAGAAGAAGCTGAAAGGTAGCTGCACCCAAAGTTGCCATGTTGAGAATAAATAAATTGAATGAACTAATTAATACCACTATGTACACTGTGTACAAAGTATCAGTACTAGTAAGCTACTGGCACTCCTGGGTAGTGATCAATGGCAGTATGGACACTCAGTGGTCATCTGTTGAACTGTAAACTGTTTGGGATAATACAATAATGTAAACACTTCTTCATCCCTCTGTGCTAAAGTACCAAATTACTAGCCAAATAATGGGATGTCATTACAGCAACAAATTATTTTTAATTAAACCAAGTATTATATACATATTCCATTACCCAGCTACTTACTAAACCCTAGTACATCCAGGTTATGTAGTTTTGTCAACACACAAAATAACCTCAAAATATGTTGCATATTAGAGGTGATAAAGGCTTGGAAGATGAGAAATTTATGTTTCATACTCAAATATTAATTCATTTTGTGCTAGTGTACAGCAGTTAAAGCATATCATCTAAAACTTAGTAAAAGCAAGTAATCATTTCCATGTTATGTATCACATTTAAATACAGATTTATGTCATTAAGGAACACTGCTGATAATGTGTTAGCTCTAATCTGAAGTTTGACATCTTGTGAGACACATATGAAGGGGTGGAGATGAAATATGCCAAAAAGGTACACAGCAACACCTATTCTACTGTTCAGCAATTTGAATTCAACTAGGATCAGTACTCTTTTCTACTATGAAGAACAATGGCAGTAAGCAGGAAATGATGCATCAATTTCAGATGTGTTTTGTTGTTAAGTACTAGTGTATTGAAATAAAAATAACTGCACTTTATATGGATTTGATAAGGAATACAGTCTTAATATAGCAAGTCCTCATTAAATGTGATCAACTGGATCAGAAAAATGCCATTTCATGCAAATTCCCTATATGTGGAGAATTTCAGCCCACAATAAATAATGTAAGTATGGATTAATGGGAAAAGGGTTGGTGTGTACAGTACTTTTACAATTAAACTATGCATACAAGCTTTTATCATGAGAACAGTGGGAGAAAATGGCAGGTGAATGTGATATTGAAACCATTTGCTATTGGAAATGGTCCCTGAAGTGCAAGAAATTTTTACGTGTAGTTCCTCAAAATACACTATCTCTCATACCGAAGGAGGAACATGGACTGACAGCATTCCATTCGGGTTCTGAGAAAGACATCTGGGCATAAGAGGGATGAAGTAATGGGAATGGAGAGGAATGAATAATGAGAAGCTTTATAATCTGTACTTCTCATCAAATACTGTTCGGTGATAAAATCAACAGTGAGATAGGTGGGACATGTGGCATATATCCAGGAGAGGAGAGGTGCATACAGGGTTTTGGTGGGGAAACCTGAGGGAATGTGACCATTTGGAAGACCTCTTCATAGGTGGGAGGATAATATTAAAACCTGTCTTCAAGAAGTGGGATGTGGGCACGTGGACTGGATTGATTGGGTTCAGGTTAGGGACAGATTGTAGGCACTTATGAATGTGGTACTGTACCTCCTGGTTCCATAAAATGCACAGAATTTCTAAACTGAGGACCTATTAGCTTCTCAAAAAGGACTCTGCTCCACATAGTTATTTAGTTAGGTCCCACAAAAATTTGGCCCCACATATGTGGGGAAACGGATTTTGAAGAATCGGACGATGGGTACCTCCTGTACCAGAAACATAGCTTTGCAGTTAGAAAAGTGTAATACCAAGAGGGATATGCTATCTGTAAGTATTAATGCTTTTATAAATTCACAAAAATGGTTTTGTATGTCTTTAAAGAACATTTCACATTCCACAATAAATATCAATTTTCTGTTTTATCATTGATGTCACAGTTAAGTACTACCACATTAAAACATCTTTGATGACAGTAATCACTATTGTTTTATATCCCCAGGTATTGGAATAAACACAATGTGCAAATACTGTACAAAAACATATGCTACCACTTCTCATCTTGTGCTGTGAAACCTGCAATTCGCTTCTCATGCTGCACTGACTGAATATGTTCACCCATGCAAACTCTGTTTGCTGCAGTCTTTATTTCTGTATTCATCTACATATAAACACAGACACACACTCACTCACTCACTCAGTCACTCTCATACACACACATAACAGAACCTGCAGTGGCAAACAGTGAATTCTGTAAATCCCATCCAGTGCAACATAGTAAAGTCTGCAATGTTTTTCCACAACAATTGTAATAACACCTACAGAATTTGGTGTTATAGTTCTGTGTGAGTTCTGGCCTTATCTTCATCTGCAAACAATGAGAGCGAGAAAGTTACATATGTATCAGAATGCTGTACAAGAGTAAACAAATATATACAATGAAACCCACTCAAGACATCCCTGCTTAAGTTTTTCCACTGGAGATGGAAAAATTAAATACCAAAACTTTCCCACATTACTGAACGTATATATGTTGTCAATTTAGTATATTTCCCACTTAAAGAGATTTCCTGCTAAATGGAAATATAATAATTAATGTCCCTTTACTGCTATTGCTAACTTTTACACAGCATTTAATTGAAAAGTATTACACATTAACTAAAACACGGTAAAAATATATAACACAGACTTTAAACAATGTGTGAGTGTGTGTGTGTGTGCACGCGTGTATGTGCGCATACATTCGTGTCCATGCATGCGTGAGGGTGTGTGTAACATCCCCTTCCTCCAATCTTCTCAAGAAAATCTATAAGAAATTTGAGTAAGCTGCTGTGAAAAGAAAAGTAAAATTGATAACAAAAGAATAATATGTAAAAACAAAAGCCACGCACGTGCAGACACGTCCTGTAGTAATTAATCACATGGGTGTCAGGACGAACAGAAGGTGGATCACACAGACAATAAAAGCTGCAGTAAGCCATGAAGGTTCACTGGTGGTAGGAAGCACACCATGATCTGGAACAGGTCTCTAACAAGCTATGTACCACAGCACTTTCCATATCAAAATCTACAATCTAAACTAATATAATGAAGATATATGAGATATGACATATAATCATGGTGATTCTGTCATTAGCCTTTACTGAGCGTGAACACTTTTGAATTTCCTGCCTTCTGACTATATATGCTGTTAAAAGTCTCTGGTAACACTGCTAGGATCATTTTCTGAAAGCTGTGAGAACTGTTGTGACACAATTCTGAACATCTTCAAGTGATTCAAAATTAAATCTCTTCAGAGACATTTTAAAATCTGAGAACACTGAAATGTCACAGTGTTTCATACAAGTGAATATCATAGGTGTTGAAACACATATATTTGTGCTTTTGGCCAAAAATTACTTCAGCAAGTGTGCTGGGTGGGAAGGCACACTATCATAATGCACAATCCACAAGCCTGGCCAAACATTTGGTCTTGTTTAACACGTGTTGCTATAAACATTTAATAACTTAAAACAGAATGGTTAGTTGAATTCATTGTGTGGGAAAAAACTGATGTACAATAATCATTTTGCTCTCAGAGAAACATAGAAGCATGGTTTTCACACCTGTTTTTGACATCAGCAAAGCCTAGAGGACTCCAGACTTTTCCAATGGACACTCTTTGTTTAGTTTTTTGGATGAATACTAAGACCAAAATCACCTCACCAGGACCTACTTTTTCCAAAAGGTGATATTCTTCCAAAAATCTTAGTGAAAGGCCTGAGCATATTCCTTCCCTCATACTTTTTTGACAAACAAGCAGGGTACCAACAAAGCCCTTAGTGCCACCACAAAACAGATTGCAGCTAAATGACTGAACCAAGCTGACTCAAGCAGTCACATGACTCAATGCACCAGTGTTTTCAGCTACTGCATACAAACACGAGTCTGGTTATTTAATTGTTACATGAGCATAAAACGCCAGTCTGGTTTTATAATTGTTAGACTAAAAGCAAACAACAGACATTAAATGTGTTAAAACATATAGGTAAAATAATACAATACATGCCACAGTTCAAAAATGAAGAATCTATGGTCCTATATTTTCAGAGACCTGTTTCACTGTTCCTGTACACAGAACATGCCCCACACAGTGGTGTTATGTGCTTGAGAAACCCCCGACATATGTTACGCAGGAATTGTAATTGTTTTCCGATTCCTTTCAAAGCCCCTAAATTGAGGTTAATTTATGATTAATCAGTATCATTTATTTGAAAATCACAACAGAATATACTAATATATTTAATTATAAAGAGGAGTGAGGATAGCATTGTCAGTAAAGTGACTATGCTACAGGCTGGAAGATCTCGAGTTTGATGACAAGCAGGGGCACAAGATTTTTCTCTCCACACAAAGCATCCAGACCAGTTCTGAGGCCCACCCAGCCACTTGTGCAATGGGTACCCATGTGTCTTACTGCAAAAGTAAAGTGGCCAGTGTATGAAGTTCACCACTCACCTCCACCTAATGCTGAGGTTAAGAATGAGTGAAGCTTTACCTCTACTCCCCCTGTATGAATTCATGTGTAAACAGGAGCAAATTTTTCATTTTTGAAAAGGAAAGAAATATAAGAAATTCACCCTCAGAAATAGTAGAAAAGAAATACAAAAGATTCAACTTAGAAACAGTAGAACTGAGAGATGCAATAAGGTGTGGAAAATGCCATCACCACAGACTGCTGCATGGTGCAGCATGACGAAAACTATATGAAAAATTACTTCAAGGACTTAACTAGTTACACTATGGTAAAAGATAGGCATATACAGTGCAGGATAAGATACTTGATGGAAATTGCTGACAGATGTTCAAAACTAAATATCTTGTCTCTTACCATCAGAATGTGATGAAGTGTCTTCAGGAAGGTCTGACATGGCCTCTTGCGAATCTGACGTTGGTTCTGCCGCTTCCACAGCCTCACTTTGACTCTCTTCTCCTTCCACTACAGCATCTTCACTGTCTTTCCTTGATTCTTCAGACTCTTTTTTCTCTTCTTCCATAGAATCTGGGTTTTCAGTTTCAGGAACTTCTTCACCATCTGTTTCATTCTTTGTAGCATCTAAAATTTAAAATTATTTTGAAATTTGTGGTCCAAATGCTGTAATGTCAAATGGGAGTTAACATGCAATGGCT
>JGI24700J35501_10930122_pt1 | contig 11539 bp, 8 predicted proteins | sample TergutTh196P1_FD_35501 | JGI IMG/M metagenome (IMG submission 35501) | reverse complement strand
GGTTCCAAAAATGCAGGGAATTTCTTGACTAGCTGCAGAACCAGTTAGCTTCTCAAGAAGGACTCTGCTCCATGGAGTAAGTAAGTAAGTAAGTATCATAACTGGATCCAAAGTAATAAAATTATATATGAACTGCTCATTGTAGAGAAAATGGATGAATTGCTTCTTTACAGGAGACCAGGGTTTCAAGTTTTAACTTTATTTCCCAAGAAGGACTTCAACACACAAATTTAAACATTTTATAGAGGTCTCAAGAGTGCATATGTAACAATATAGAGCATTTCTGGCACCTGCTGTAGTCTATGGAAGACTTATTCATGAAGTGTCTAGACCAGTCCTATCAAACATGTGAACTGTAGGGTGCATGAAACATGCAGGGTGTTAGGATGTGTCCTGCTCACATTTTGATAGGTATAAAATTTTATTGTTCTTATTATTTTTATTACATTCTATTGAACAGAAGCCCTGAAAAATTAAAAAAAAAGACTATTTTACAAAATGGGGGAGAGGGTGGGTCTGTCAAAACAACTGTCGTAGTATCGTATTTATTGGGTTGACTATGACGACCTGTTTTGGCCGTGCTTGGCCATCTTCAGGTCATAACTTAGTTTACAAATAACAAATAACAAGGAGAAAACATATACATGAGATGGGGCTTACTTAGAGGCAGTGCGTGTTCATAGTAATCAACGAGATCTCATTGTTAATAGGTTTTTCTTTACAAGTACCTGGCTAGTGCTTATATAAATATGTAGGTTGGGCAAATATGAATAATAATTTGTAAATAGAACAAAAACAGTGATTTATTCTCCGAAACTGAAATTGTTACTTTTCAACATAATCTCCCTGGTTTGTGATACACTTGCGCCAGCAGTCCGGAAGCTTGCGGATGCTGCTCAGGAAGAAGTCTTTTGGTTGTCAGTGTAGCCACTCCTGAACATCCTGTATCACTTCCTCATTATTCTGAAACCTTTTTCAGCTCAGATGCTCCTTTAGGGGGCTGAAGAGATGATAGTCTGAGGGAGCAAGGTCCGGACTATATGGAGCATGTGGTAGAACATACCATTTCAGTTTCTTGATGGTGTCCATGGTGCGAGCAGCCACGTGTGGATGGGCGTTATCCTGGCGAAATGACACTGATGTTTGCGCCCTTTTTCTCTTGTTCCTGATGGCTGTCTTTACTGGGCCTTCGAGAAGTGCCGAGTAATATTCGGCGTTTATTGTGCGACGTTCTGTGAGGAAATCCACGTACACTACACCTTTAAGAGTCCCAGAAGATGGTGGCCATAACCTTCCCAGCAGAGAACGTGGTTTTCGCTTTTTGGGTTTCGGAGATCCTGGGTGATGCCACTGCATTGAAGAACGTTTGCTTTTGGGCATGAAGTAAAGCACCCACGTCTCGTCCGTTGTCACGATAGAATCCAAAAAAAGTCCCCTTCCTGCTCGTACCATGACAACAATGATTGCGCCACTTGCAGCCATGTACTCTTGTGTTCATCCGTCAATAAACGCGGGATCCATCGGGTGCACACTTTCGAGTATTGAAGGTGTTGTTTAATGATTGTTTTCACACTACCATCTTTGATGTTCAGTATTCCAGACAACTCGCGGACAGTTCTCCCGGATGAGTGCATCGACGCGGTCTCTGTTCTCGCCTATTACGGAAGTCCTCGGCCGGCGCTCATGAGTTTCATTCTCTACCGTTTCCCTTCCTTTTTTAAACGCACTGCTCCACTTATATACACTAACATTTGACAGTGTCTTCTCACCATACTGCCCCTTCAATCTTGAACAGATTTCCGACGGTTTACAACCTTCTTTTGTCAGAAATTTGATTATAATGCGCTGTTCCACGCTAACGCATACCTTTGCTTCACTCATCTTCCTCACAACTGACAAAACTGCGCAGTAGCAAACACCAGGTCGGTGAATGACCTTGTAACAGTGCTTCCACCTTCCACATATTATTACTTGCAACGGACCGTGCTGCATTTTCGAATTACGAACAAATTATAATTCATATTTGCCCACGCCTCGTATAAATGGGTTAGAAATTAGAGGTAGGCACGAAACATGGGGAAGCAGCGGAGTTCCTGGTTGGATCCTCTGTGTTGGTACGGTGGTACAACTGAACGGATGTTCCGGTGTAGGTTTCAGTTTTTGAGGGTGCTTTTTCTTCGGTTCTGCTGGTTTTGTAGCGTTCTGGCCTTTTGCGTGGTTTGCTTCAGGTGGTCCGGCATGTGGATTACACAAACTAAACATATCCTAGACAACATACTACACCTCAACCACACAGACACCCAAATAAAGTCTGAACTCTTAGCAATCACACAACAAATCTACTTCCGACACAACAACATAACAGTAACACAAACCGACGGCCTCGCAATGGACGCCCCCTCCTCCAGCACCATCTCAGAAATTTTCCTACAACACATCAAACACACACACCTCCCCCACCAGACTCAAAAACAAACTCATAAACTACTTCCAGTATGTTGACAACATTCTTCTAATCTATGACTCACAACACACCAACCTTCACTCAGTACTCCACGACTTCAACTCCCTCCACCAAAGTCTACAATTCACTGGAGAAATAGAAAAAAACAACACAATCAACTACCTAGACGTAACAATCCACAAGACACCATCGAATGTAAAAATCTCCGTCTACAGAAAACCCACTTTCACAGACACCATTATTCCATACACCTCAAACCACCCCACACAACATAAATATGCAGCAGTCAGACTCCTATACAACCGCCTAAACACCTACCAACTACAGCCTGCCGAATACCAACAAGAAGAAAATATCATCCAAAACATCCTACACAACAACTCCTTCCCAATCCTCCCCCAAAAATCCACCCCACAACTTCCACCACACCCAGAGAAAAAATCTACAGCATGATCTTGGACCACATTCACGTACACAGACAAAGAGACTATCCTCATCACAAAACTGTTCAGACACACAACCATAAGAATAGCCTACTGCACAACCAACAACTTACTACACCACCTAACCCCGAACCCACAACCCCTAGACCCATTCACACGCTCAGGAGTCTACAGACCCTCGTGCCCAGACTGCGGAAAGGCATACATCAGACAGACAGACCGCTACTTCAGAACGAGATATAATGAACACAAGACAGCCTTCCAATACAACCACCTATCTTCAAAATACGCACTACACGCGGCAACACAGCAGCACACATTTGGCAACATACAAGACTGCATGCAAATTTTGCACACCCAGAATAAAGGCGCCCACCTCAATACCATTGAAGGATTTCACATTTTCAAAGAAGCATCCACAAACAACCACCTAATTGACGACCACACCATCCCCAACAGCAAAATCTTGCAGACCATTCTTAACGATTTCCTAGAAGAGAACCATTAGCTCCTACCCCTCACCACCTGCCTACCCACCCACCCTAACCCCCTGTCCTACCCACAAGCCAAAACCTCTCTGCTCCAAACTAGCACTCAGTACCATCCCAAAAGTTGTAACATTCACACTGGAATTCCACACCAAGCTGCAACCTGAACTCCAAACACGTACACCACCAGAGCCCCTGACACTGCAAACCGCACCTACTCTGGATCTCACCACCAAACCTGCAACAGCAGACCAACCCACTACTTCACGCATCGCCACACCCACCACATACACACTCCACACCATCAAGCACAAGCAAACCCCACAAGAACAGCACCACTCAAGGAAACAAAAAACAAAGAAAACATCCACCCATGACCACATAACATATATTCCAAGCAACTATGCATGGGCCAGAATCTCCGAATCTTGCTAAGATAAAATTCTACACCTAAACGTCTGCTCCACATGCCTGACCACCTGAAGCAAACCACACAAAAGGCCAGAACGCTACAAAACCAGCAGAACTGAAGAAAAAGCACCCTCAAAAACCGAAACCTACACCAGAACATCCGTTCAGTCGTACCAACGTACCAACACAGAGGATCCAACCAGGAACACTGCCACTTCCCCATGTTTCGTGCCTACCTCTAATTTCTAACCCATTTATATTTATATAAGCACTATCCAGGTACTTGTAAAGAAAAACCTGTTAACGAGATCTTGTTGATTACTATGAACACGCACTGCCTGTAAGTAAGCCCCATCTCGTGTGTATGTTTTCTCCTTGTTATTTGTAAACTAACTTATGACCTGTTAACAAGATCTTGTTGATTACTATGAACACGCACTGCCTCTAAGTAAGCTCCATCTCATGTATATGTTTTCTTCTTGTTATTTGTTATTTGTAAACTAACTTATGACCTGGAGATGGCCAAGCATGGCCGAAACATGTTGTCATAGCCAACCCAATAAATATGATACTAAGACAGTTGTGTTTTGACAGACCCACCCTCTCCCCCATTTTGTATAAAACACAACAGGTTTGACGAGTCTTAAGAGTATTTTACATCCTTGCATTTTTCTGCATAGAAAAATTTATGGATGAAGATTGGTAAGGGAATGTGACGTTATATGTTGTGGCCCAAGTTGTCAAGTTGGATTTTTAATTTGGCAGGTCTGGTTTTGTCTGTGGGATTATTGGTTCAGCTTGCAGACTGGATCTGCATTGGTCAGTTTGGTTGTGTGACCATCCGACTCGCCTAAGCAGTGAGCAGTTTGCAGAATGGTAGAAAAGTTCTGACTGTATTATGTTATAGATCCTGATTATCAATGCTACTATAATATAATGTCATGCTGAGATATTATAAATGCTGTCAATAAATTTAAATCACGTGATTGGTCACTTGTCATCTATGAGACATGTGTTTGTGTCAGAGTGGTTGTACTTACAGAACGTATTACATCAGAAGATTGCTTACATGTTTGTTACACAAGAGCTGAATGAATTTCCACATGTTAGATTTGTCATGTTTTGAAAATGTTGCCAATATACACTAGTAAGTTCATCATTCAGGGTACACAATATGGTTGCCATTTATTCTGTGAATATTCCTTAGGCATCATGGTGTATTAATATTGTACTTTACATTTTTTGTCTTTGGAATAGCTAACCTGCTATTAAAATGTTCTCTCCATATACATAAATTAAAGTAATAATAAAAAACTAAGATTGGAATCTTATTCTTGAAATAGCCTAATCAAACATTTGCATTTTGGTTACTTTATTACAACAGGAAAATGACCAAACTGACTCTTGTTTCAAAGTTTGTACAATTTTAAACTATTATGTATGACATAACAAAATTGTTTGTGATAAAATCAGTAAGCAAGTGTATGGAACAAAAATTTGCTAAGGAGGCAATGCAATACACCCATCGCACAAGACTTATTTCCCTAAAATAGACTGAAATGGATAAAAAATTGTCACTGCTCAGCCCCTTAATAGATTGATTATGCCCAAATACCAAATAACAAATTATCATAATCCATCAGTGGTAACTTCTACAGTTGATAGATTGCCCTTGTTAGTTATGTCTCAGTGTTGTTTGAAATCAAGTAAGGCCTAAATATGGAAGTGTGGGCATCAGAAGGACATGAAGTATGTGCCAACTTGGTTGTTTGTATATGGAAAACAATAATGAAAATGAATTTAAAGTAATATAATGTTGAGTGGTAGTCCAATGAAATGAAAGTTAACTCCATACTAAAGAAATGCTCAGTTACTTTAAACTAATATATAAGTTAAAATGTACATATGTGCGTGAGTGCCAATGCATACCAAAAGAAGAAAAAGTGTTTTTTTATTATTACATGTGCGATACAATATTATGAACAACCTTTTAATGTGAATGATATAAATTTGTAAGTGGTTTTACTAGTGGTCTCCAGACTAAAGTAGCATGTGAGGGAGTATAGCTTTCTTACAAGTAGAAGAGGTGGAAAGGACAGTGGACAGTAAGAATTCAGTTTTAATTTAGCAGGTAACAGAATATATGCCGAATGTAATACAAAGAGCCTTCATGCAGATAAGTATACCACTCTTGAACAGTAGTTGACATTCATTCAGTAACACTCTGTGGATTTTTACATTACAGTGTTTTAGCATTTATATAAAAATAACACCCTTAATAAAAAGAGTTCTTGTTTTTCACTTGAGAGTGAAAGATGAAAAGAATTAACCATTTAAGATTTCAGGTTCTCACAGCAGTGGTGATGAAGATTTGGATCCTCTGGGAAGTTACACCATGTTGATTAGTAGATATTTGCCTACATTTCAAAGTATTGTGGTGCTTCCTTATTCTGGGTCCAACAGTCTTCCTGGGCTTCTGGACCCTGAAGATGAAGGTATTAGGATCCTTTGAAACTTCAGTTACTGTTTACTTATCAACACAGCATGAAATCTTAGAAGACTAATCTTCTGTACCATTTGACATTTCAGCTCGATGTTTGTAAGTTCTTGCTGAGAACTTCTGACATTACTATACAGCTGCTGACATTTTGCAACATGGTTGTTTCTGCTTATTTTTAATGTAATTGTGCCAAAAAATACCAGCATCAATCTCTCTCTTTTCGAATCCCAAGTCTATATTTGTTTTTGTTTTTTTTTTTATTTGTCTGTCTATCCTTGTTGCTGAATAAACTGTAACAATTTAAAGAGGTAATCAGTTTGTAAAGACGAGTTATACAAGTAAGTGTAAAATATTTGCTCATTAAGATGAATTGTTATCTGCAGAGTGGTATGAAAAGATGAGTTATGGAGCATGCTTTACATAATCAAATGTTTATTATTTCATCACATGATACAGTAACACTACTGTTCTCCAGTGACAGTAGGGTTTACAGTATATGGTGATACATGACTATAAACTGACCTTTACAAAACCTTAGCATTGATTGAAAAGGTAAAACTTAACTACTTATTTTACTGATTGTGTGTTATGCCAGTCTGATTGTCTGAACCTTGAATAGTCTTCAAGTATTCTTATATGCAAGTGTCATTATAAAAACATTTGAATATTTGAAGTATGAATCGGGTAAAAGTATACAGAGAGTACAAAAAGTGGTGCACACAAAGAGTGGGAATAGGTAGTCAACCTGAAACCACAACAACATGGGAAAGTGATAATTCCCCTACAAAGAATCTTTACTCAGACATCATGGTAAGAATGAATCTCCAAATGGGGCAATATCCAAATTGGACCTTGTATTACAGAAATTGTTCATTGTACTTTTTTCTTTTACTCTCCTCACATGCCCCTTTCATTAATGTGCATACTATTATGCTGCATTTGACAGTCTTGTAATGCATGGTTCAATATGCGACTTGTGCTTTTTACATCTCTTTTGCATTAGGTTTTCTGCCCATTCCATTTGTTTGTGTGCACCATTTTTTTTAGACAGAGGGGGCACTTGAAAGTAGGGTGACCACCTGTCCTGACTTTCATGGGACAAACCCGAAAATGCACTTAAAATTTCCTGTCCCAAAACTGGCTTGATATGTTGAGCAATCAGCCAAATGAACTCTTTCTTTATAAAACCTAAATGGCAGCACTCTCCACACTGAAGGCACACTGCACCACAATCTGCACATTAGGAACTATGTGAAAAATGAACCAGCATATTCTTACTTCAAACAAACTGTTGTACTTTTGAACTTGAATTGTCTATCAACTTGGATTAAAGAAAGTGTTTGGCATAATAAAGCCTGCACTTGCATTGTTTCTGAACAGTGGAGCCAAGCAAACTTTTCAGTAGTGACAGATGGTGTCAGATAGTTCTGGCAGCAGACAGTGTACTTCTAAATGTTGCACAATTGTACTATCTATTCCTGGGTGCAGTGCTTATGTGGAGTGAGTTTTCTCACTTATGAATTGCTACTGGTGAAATTAATGTAATAAGAGCAGTGTACACTTAATAACACATGAAATTGCTGTAAACATGAATTACAAATAAACTTGTAATGATTTTACACATGTTTTTTTTAAGGACAAAGAGATCCTCGAAAAAAGCAAAGTCAAAAAATATGCTTTTAAATTTAAATAAGGAATCAAAACTGATAAAATGAAAATGTTCATTTTTGGTTACTAAAAATTGCAACAATACATGTCACTTTTATGTGTGTACCAGTTTTAATTGCCTGTATTTTCTTGATCAAATAAAAATCTTTTTGTTCTTATACAATTATTTGTTCTTTTAAAAATTTCCTTATTATTGCATCTTAAAATTTGACATGAAAGACATTTTAAATAGTAAATATTTGCAATAATAATTTTCGTATGCAAACTAAAATTAAACCATTACAATGGCAAAACCTTGTACTGTACATTATTGGCATAACCCCCCAGTACACGAGTACTGCAGACATTGCTGGAATGTCCCATGATATGAATGTGGTCACCCAGCTTGAAGGTTATTAACTTTCTATAGGGAATTGTTTACCTCTATGTTTTGTTTTTCATGGAAGTTTTCTACAAATCTACATTGTTCATGTGTTGTTGCGATATTTTCAGTTAAATTTTAATTGAATGATAGATTTGGCTTCACAGTGCGGCCTGCTAATGAGTTAAAATGCAGCCACTTTTTATTAGCTTGTACAAACACCACCCCACTCTGTAACATGAAGCAAATAATTGATTAGACTATTAATCTCAATTACATATTCTGAAGCAATGTCAATTGTTCCAGCAACTTTAGCAAGAAACAGAATTACACTGAATGTAAGTTTTCACTGTAACAAAACAAGTTACTGAAGTATATACTAGTACTTGTTTTGCAATAATTATCCAGTTAATATAAAAGAATAATTTATAAATCATCTGCATTATGTCAGAGAAGCACTGCCTAACCCAAAAATGAAATAAGACTGCTATGGTAATTCAGACCTCATTGAAGCTATCCAAGTGGATTGAATGACAGCAATTAGATTGGCAATATGTAACAGTAGATTTACTTTCCAATGTGGACGTGATGGGAGACTGGAAAATTAGTGTTTTTGTTACAAAGACAGGAAATTATATTTCTGCCTTGGTATGGTACCCCGATGTGTTAATAATTGTATTTACTGAAATGTATGTTATCAAGATTATCCTTACTAAGGTCACAACTTCAGAATGTTGGATACTCTGCACTTTGATATGAAAACTGTGGATTCTGAAAATAACTATGTTCATGCAATTGTCTGATTTAAAGAGAAGAAATAAAAATGTGTATGTAATAAATATATTTAGATATAACATATACAGTCAGACATATTGTAAAACCCACATCAATTCAGATATTTCAGACATTACAAGGAATGTTGTATATTCATAAAACCATCAAAACACACATAAATTCTGTATATCACTTATTTATTTTTAACTCCTACATGTTTGGTCATGACAAACCATCATCAGGGAGATCTGTAATATAAATAATAATGATTTGATGGTTTCATATTATACAACGTACACAGTGAAAAATGAATTAAATTTGGAAAAAATGTGTGTAATTTATTTCTCCCTTATGTAAATTGAGTGACCTATTTCTAAAATGTAATATGTGACAAATGTGGTTTGTTTCCTTCTTTCCACATGTCAAAACCAGTTTATTGTTTTGTTATTGTTAAATTAAAATAAACTGCATTTCTTGAAAAGATTTTACAATCTGTCACACTAGTTCAGGTTTAATTTCAGCAATTGTTCTGAATTAATGAGGTTTCACTGTTTGTATCTGTATATACATATTGCATTTTGAAAGAGATAACATTAAAGGCAATGCAAAGTTTATAACAGTCATTCTGTTAGGGATAGCTAGTGTTTTGTTTCACACAGCAAAAGGAACAAACTTTCTCCTACAACTTTCCTAGCCCTCTGGTACTTGCTAGCACATCTCCCTTCTGATTGGCCTCATGAAGAACCACTATGGAACAAGGCATGATATTACACAATTATATTATTTCAATCTGGTGCCAAATAATTTATATGTTTCAAGTAACAGTTCATTTGCAGGAATGCTCTCATATTTGCACTCATTTGTATGATTGTTGCTTGTGTTTTTTGTTTGCCTGGGAAAACAAAGGCCTTATAATGTCCATGTATCAGACCACCTGATGGTCTCCAAAATGTACTTGCAAATGGCCAAGCTTACCATATGCTGATCTTTTTGTGTTTATTTGGAATATATTTAAATGTCAACACAATGCCAGAAAACCCACAAACATGGCCATTTAAATCTGTCTCCTAAGAGTTAAATCAACTTTATACAAGGTTGCACAAAAAGATGATTATAGTGGAATACACATTCCTAGTAAATTCCTTCAGACTTACATGTAATGATGTTATGAAAACTTTTCTGTTTCTCATGAGACACCAAGGATTGTATTGCTGTCATATGCACATCAACACAGATGTACTGCTGTATGTACAGCAATACTCAAATCCATGAATCAGTTTCAGTAACTCCACATATGTGATGTGTATATCACAGTATTTCAGTTTTGCTCATGCATGCTTGATGTGTGGATAAGGTCTTTGGATTTTGTGCTTTACCTAGTCAGTTGCTGTGGTCTAACAAGGTGTCGAGCAAGGGTACTGTAGTTAATGAGAAAAGACATAATTCCACCAAAATTCTGAAATTATACAGATTCGTTGGTAGAGAGTGAAATGTCTGGAAACTGGAATGTAGGCATAGGCATAACTTGGCTAATAGCCATGGGGGAAGGGTGCATGTGTGCAAATCCCATCATCGATCTTAGGGCTCATTTACACTGCAAGCCGAGCCGAGTTGAACCCGACCGGACCGAGCTGAACCGGGCCAAGCGAGTGACTATTCACATTGCAAGCCAAGCCGACCCAAACTGAAAGCAGTGCAGCTGACATTTCTGAACTGCGAGGATGTCAAACCAACTGCATGTATTTTCATTAATGAACAATATTTAGTGGAAAGCCTTTTATTTACTAGAAAGAGACGTTTCTGTGTGCACAATATAAGCTCTAGGCGTGAAAGTTTCGGTAAGTTCATAATCTCCTAGATGACTTACTTAAAGACGAAGAACGGTTTTGGAGGTACTTCAGAATGAGCTCAGACACATTTAAGTATATTTTAGAGCTAATTCACACATAAATTAAGAAGCAAAATACATATTTTCGAAGGTAGAGAAGGTTTAGATGAGGCATCTCTCTTGGAATTACAAAATCAAGAAGATTCATCAGTACCAATCTTGATGAACCTGAACGTCGGGTCACACGATGTAATAACAGATCAACTTTGAGGGAAAGAAGGGTAAGAGATGCATTCACTGTACATTTCAATAGTGATGCGGGTCGACTGCCTGAAAACAGTCACTGATTATTAACAGTGCAGACGAATTGTAACAGACAGTGACGAAATTATGTATGATGGTCATGCACTATGTCTAAAAATGATAATGAATTGTAAGCTCCATATCAGGTACGTTTCCTTACGATACTGAACATCTTTGGGTGTATATTTTCTTGTCATCACCGCACCCTTCCTCCCTCCGATCACCGCGCACCGTGACCGTGTTTTAGCCGTATCAGGTACGTTCCCTTACGATACTGAACATCTTTAGGGGCATATTTC
>JGI24700J35501_10930123_pt1 | contig 11549 bp, 6 predicted proteins | sample TergutTh196P1_FD_35501 | JGI IMG/M metagenome (IMG submission 35501) | reverse complement strand
TTTTTTTTTTCAAAATTAGACAAGAACGAGCAATGCGTCTGGTTTACATAAATCCATAAATATATTTTGCCATATATTAATCAACCGTTTTACTTATATCTTCTCCTGATACATTACACGAAATAATTCCACTCATTTGCATTTTATTATTTCAGTTTTTAAGTAACCTTAATAAATTGCACTGAACAACTGTGGCCATTTTGTTTATTACTTTATAAACACATTATTTCCAGTCTTGGTAACAGTGTTGGTGTACTGTGAATGTAGTAGTGGAAATTCAACTTTTCAGGAAATGTAATATAATTCTTGACATTTGGGATTCTTAAGGAAGATTTATCTCAATGGCACTAGGTATTTAGTCACACATTATCTGACCGTCCTTTTTCGCACAAAATTCTTTAGAACCTACAGACGCAAATAAATTTAGTGCCATAAAAATTACAGCACATTCCTTGTATAAAATGACTTTAACGACATTATATGAAGACATTTAAAGACGTAAAATTATTAACAGACTACATTACTTGGCTCTGGTTTCTCATCCATTATTGTAAATATCTGGACAAAAGTTCCCGCAATATGTCGAGGAATGTTCTGAATTTTTTGCGGCATTTCAAAATTTTTATTTATTTATTCCACGATTTATCGCGGAACTTCTTAATGTGGTTCCACGGAACCATATGTGGAACACACTGTCATAAGCCTTTTTCTCTCTCATCTGTTTATATTCTTCCAAACATTACACTTGAATATATGTACGACTTTTACTACACTGTCATCACAGAGTAAACACAACTCCTGTTAGTGGTGCCTTGTACAGCAGACCATGCCTTAGCTTCCTCAGCTTTTGCTATAACGGCAGCCTAGTCGCTTAAATATTCGTAAGCTATACCGCTACCACGTTTAAATCTCTGATATTATTATGTGATGGGTATTGCCTTTTACATTGTATAGAATATTTTTTCTCCTGACTTTGTAACACTTCTGTTGGATGCCAGCATAATTCTGTGATGAAATCATGAACGCGCGGAAATTTTAAAGCCACATACACACACCGAAAAGTTGATAATCGTGCTTATTTTTCTTTGAATAGGAATTTTAGTTTCAAAAGTTAAGTGTGTGGCGCAGACTCCCAGATGGACAGAACCAGCAAAATTTTACATTTCTACAGGTTATATTGAAACAATTTGCCTCTCATGATGATGAGAACGATGTGCTGGAAACATGTAGAGAGTTATAAATAGAAATAAATACATAGAGAAGAATTTGTGCTTCACGTTGGTCGTTTACCAAGAATCATGAGAACGAGCAAGTTCCTCAAGGACGGCTAATATCCAGTCAGTGTTTTATCATCGCTTCTGAATAGGGAGTAGATTCTGATAAACTTTCTGAGGCCTTAGCTTCCATTATTTCTATAAGAATTCTCCGTGCAGTATTTCTGTCAAAGATTCAGAGAGGCATTTCAGGTAATTTACAATTGCGATGTCTCGTAGACCGTTATTGTAACTAAAGTGTTTTTTAATCTTAGCCGTCTTTTATGCCCAAGAACATAGGCTGTAAATTTTCGGGCCTCTTTAAAAATTTCTTCCCCAAAAATAATTTGGATGATGGCTGGAATTACGTAAGAAGCATGGCTTTGGAATCATTCCCAATCTATGTATTGCTCCATAATATAAGAAGATTCCCTGTCTGCGATTTGATCCTTTATGTGAAAAAGAAAGATTGGTATGTAAGGGGCAGCATCAAGCACACCTTCATTTCCTGCAGCAGGGTACCGAGTAGGATATTGTGATCCCAAAATTTCAAAACTTCTCTCATCAAAAAACCTAACATTTCCACAAATTATGCTTTTGAAACTACGCTTTCCATTACTGGGGCTGAGAATTCAAATTACTTTCCACTAAAAATTTACACCTAAAGCTTAAAAGCCCCAAGCAAAGTGTGGACGATTATCAACAGCTGCTACAAAGACTTCGCTATTAAATATTGTCATGCAGACAACCTATGGCTTCTATTGAAAAGAAAGCGGTAGGTAACCTATACATGGTCAAGTGTGAATCCTTTTTAACTGAAAAGACAAATTCGACTTCTCTGTCCGGGAAGAGGCCTGTCAGGTAAATCAAATACGTAAAATTATGTAAAGGAACTGTCAGTTGTGCTTGAGAGCATGTTCACATCCATGTACATTTCTTGCAGCTGATTCCTGAGCAAAAATACTGCCAGATAATTCAATTACTAACAATGCTGCATTTTTATGGGCATGTAATTTCTGTCGGTCACTGAGCTTCGTCGAATTTAAAAGAATTTTAATGATAACCACAATTTTTATTCTCACGACAGGGTTCCAATAAGCTGCTGTAATCATCTTGCAGAGCAGGTGTGATATTGAGCATGTTAAGAGAAAGACCGTTTTGCACACGAGGCTGGTGAAGACAGCACTGATTGGGACGCCGGATTTCCTTGTCTTCCTTCAAAGGAAGCTGCGCCTGATGAGGAGGTCGCATTTGACGCTGTTGTTTTATGTTGCTGAACAAGTACCCCGCGACAGATTGCTACGAAACGATGAATTGTCTCTCTGTTCCATTTCCCCTCCCTTTGGCTCCTTCGTGTGCTTTCCCAAGCTGCACTTGCAGCGGCTCATATTCCTTCCTTTCCGTGGTTTCCGTGCAGGTGGCCATGCTTGCACAACAGGCAACTACGCAGCTGTTTGTACTTTGCCCAGATATGAATAAAACTACTGGCAGTTGTAACACTGCGTCACACAACTTTGATCTTTGCAAGACCCTGCTTAACTGGCAATATGGCAAATCCATTAGATTTCATTATTTCCTTCTTCGGTAAAGTGATAACGAAGAAAGAATTGTTCAGAGGACTCCTTCATCTCTCAGCTGATTGTCCGTTTGCGGCCATTTGCTTGAGGTTTATGACGTCCAGACGATGTTCCCTGACCCAATGGAAAACTTGTCTACTGGGGTTTCCACAAATACAATTCAATGCCCATCTTCAAGAGCTCCTCGTATGCGGAGTAGAATGCCTAATGGGATAGATATTTGTGGCAGAATAAGATCTGGACCCGAGAAGGCTGCCATTCTTCTAGCGAAATGTCTCATATCTTTTCTACAGGTAAGAATCTCAAAGCTTCTTTTGATGAAATCCTTCATATTGTTTTGCATTTGTAACAAATTTGTAGTAGAGGTGAGTATAATCGAAGGCAGCTTACCTGTAGATTACATGCTATCTTACGCTGATCCTGTTGTTCGGGTTTCCCTCCACTTGCTACTGCGTTATTCTCAATCTCCACATAATTCGATGTGAGAGTCAAAGATCTTCTCTTTTGGGGGAAATTCTTGTTCGAAATTTTTTTGCGCTACTCTTGCTGCTCCTGCAGTAGTTCTGGTTGAATCCCACATTTTGGAGGCACTCATTTCCAGGACACTTATCAATACTTGTTACGGTTGCATGAATTCCATACAAAGCACAGAACAGCCTCTTCCCTTTAAGAATTTCGCATTAGTTCTTTAGGTCTTCAGTGCCTTTTTTCAGAACTTCAGACCACTGTACACTTATCCCCTAAACGCGGAAGATGTGTAGTCCTCTAAGCAGATTACTTGACTAGGAAATGGATGTACTTATTTAATTACACAAGTGGGATCTGTGTAGTTTTCCACTCTACCGGTGTTTTCGCAATATAATAGCCTATTCGATTTCGTCTGCTTCTTGTTTCTCGGACTCAAGTAGGTGTATTTGGGCCATTCTGTTTTAAACAATATATTTGCAGTGTTAGAACGTGCAGAGTTAATTGTCAAGGTCTCTCAAAGGTACAACTGGGAGCCCTACGAAATGTGCCTCTGGCTGTTTCTAGGTCCGTCACCATTGGTTAAGATCGGCCACCCATCACACGAATCTGCGACGTAACAACGAAAAGCAGGACACTCGCCAACGGTATTCACGACGAAAAATGGATGATATCACAACAACAACATATTTGTCACTTCACTCCACTTTATGCTACAAATCCTTCTGCAGCACACACACTTCTTCAACTACCTCTTTTCTTCCGAAATGGTAACCTCAGTGAACAATGGTATATTCTTGCGCATGAGAAGATTTATCTATATTATATAAAAATTTATTTCTTATTCTGCATAGAGAAGTCTGTGGCGCTATGTACATGGATTATAAAACTGGTAATGTTGTACAGAGACATAATCATTCTGTATTGTAAGAACAATTAGCAACCACACACATTGTACGCGGACAAAACGCAGATGTTTCAAATGTTAGATTTGGTGGTAGGTATAATAACCACTCAAACTGGAAGGAGTAAAACAATTATGTGAATTGTGAGGGCCGTACATTTCGTGGAATAAATACTACACGCCTTTTCATTTCTGAAAACCTGAAAGGCAGAGATAAGCTCCGTAAGGCACAGATGTGCGTCGGTGGTGTAAGTATCAGAGAAGTGGACGTCTTCTGCAAGCTCTTGGCCTGGTTAAGGACCAATATCTTGTCCACAAACTACATGAACATGTTATTATGACTATATTTCATTAAGATGAACAGGTAAATTTAAAAATATAGACGAACACGAACACATTGCACGCATGAAGGTGTGATGGTTGTGATTAGAATAAAGAAAACTGTAGGAGAGAACTGCGTTCTTCTGGGTCATTACGCAGGGAGTAGTGGTAATTTCACACCGAAATCACGGGACAAACTATTGGTCCCATCTTCAGGGCTCAAGAATCCCTTGACTCCAGAAGGTGGGACCGAAAATTCGTCCCGAAACGTCAGTAAGAAACTACCACTACTCGCTGCGTAATAAACCAGAAGAGCACAGATCTCATCTGCTTCGAAGCGGAACACTGAAATCACGCGAAGAAAGCTTTAGTCGGAGAATATGGACTAGATTTAACTGCCTCAGGATAGGAACCAGAGGATGGATCAGACAGAAAGGACAACCAAACACTGGACTTAGTAACAGGTAATATAACTTGACCAGATTGAGAAGTACAAGCTTTCAAAAATTATTCGGTTCCATGAAGTAAGAGGAATGACAGGTTTTAGTATTTTATTCTTGTGAACATTCGAACGAAACCTTTTTATCGATAATAACAGTAAACTTCTGAAGTGTCAACTATTTAATTGGAGCCGGAATCATGGTGACTTCTAGCCTAGTATTTTTATCCGAACTATTCGGAATAACACAGGCCTATTACCTTCATCTTGATGATCATGCGAATATGTAAAACTGAGAAATATGAGGAACGCACGTGCGTGGCGACTAGAACTCATGGCACCCCGAGGCTTCTTTCCGTTATTTGAACAGTTTTATTATTCCTGTATACTGGTCCCTTCCAAGTCAAATGAAATAATAATTTCCTCACATTCCTATTGCTCGTTTGAGAGCTTACGTTCTTTCCTAAAGGGACTCCGAGTTCCTGGAAGCAGACACACTTCGTTTCTGTCTCATTCTTTAGTGCATTCCACGTAGGGTAGCGAGAGGGCTATGATTACTGAAACAAACTTAGGTTTCTGGTATTTGTAACAGCACCGTATTACCTGCTGGGATTATGTATCATAGAATGGAATGAGGATAATTGGAAGAGGTAAAATGAGAAGGACTATCAAGAACAGTGTAAAAATTAAGTCGTCTTTAGATATGACCTCATGTTGATTAGTAAACTGTTGCTTGTGTTTCGGAAGAACCAGCAATCTCTACCTTCAGGATAGTCGAAGAATATAACCTGAGATGTCCTGAAGATGGGGATAGTTAACTACTCCGAAAGGAAACCAACTAATTACAAATAAACACGGCCTCATCCCAGAAGACCCTAATTTTCATCAACGTTGTAAAACCTCAAATCATACACGAGGTGTAGCTTATTTCAAGGTAATATCAAATTATTCCTTTATTTTTGTAATTTCGTCTATATCACGTGTTCCATAAAAAAAGGTTAAAGACATATTTTAAATTTGTTTCCTTTCGTTGGTGCTAAGTTCTTCTAGGTCAGAGTTGCACCATATTTCCAACAATCTAAGAGCCACCTTAAAATTCTAGGCGCTATAGCCGTGATATGTAGTATGGTCCACACTGTAGATCCGCTAATATTATGCGCAGAAATAAAGTAAAAGATAAAAGGTAAAGTGCACCCTAGAACATGCCACGAAGATCCACAGGGGTAGTAGAGGTATAACTCTACTCTTTCTTTAACCTAGGCGCTAGTTGGGGTGGGTAGTCAAAGCCACGGCCCTGCCGCTTTACCTCCGGGAAAGACCCGGTACTCATTGTACAGGAGGCAGAGTGGGCCCCAGGGCCATTCTGGAGAGGTGCGGAAAAACTCGCCCTAACAGGGATTCGACCACCAGACCGTCCAGTCCGTAGCGAGTCGCTATACTGACTGAGCAATCCCAGCGAACTTATGTGCAGAAGTACAAAATGTAATCGCCACAGAAAACTGAAGCCCCGGGTTTTTATACCCCAGCACTAAGTGTCTTTTGTCCTGTCATGTCCTGCCCTGTCTTTCTACTTGATAATTTAGGTTCTGCACTCTCCAGGTGCGTCATAAAAATAAACTTTTTGCACATCTAGTATAATAATTCAGTGATTTTCGAATGTTTTGTCTTAAGAGTGTAGAAACTTTCACAAGTTACCGATAGACAACAGTATTTTTTATCAAGAACAATTTAATAATTGTTTCAAAAAACTCCAGAAACTTTATCAAATTAATTGCAACATAAACTGCTTCAGAAATTTTCGGGCACAGAGTATATAGATTTGTTCTGAGGCTTGAATACGGTCATGACCTAAAGACTGTAAATTAGCCGAAGTCTCTTTTAACTTGGGTGAAAATTTTATGTTGACTAATTCCAAAGTAACTCCCCTCTCTCGTTATGCTTTCCACCCAAAATAAGTCAGAATTTACAGTTTTGTCAAAAAAAGTCTCTTGCATCCACGACTTTCTTGACTAATCCCTTTGATATTAAGCCAAGAGTGTAAGAGAAGCAATTAACAGAAGGTGCTTTTGAAAACTTTCCTAAAACTGCACTGCATTATCGCCACTATTGCCTGCATTGCCACATGCTTGCCCTCTTCGGCTTCTCATACATGAGGCCGAATCGCATACAAACAGAAGCATAGTACTTTACACATAAAGGTGCAGTGTAAGGAAGTCAAAAACACAACAATAAACGTGTTGCGTTGTTGACTCCCTTACACTGTACCTTTAAGTTACACACACGACGGGGATGCCTCAACTCAAGAGTTCTTTACGCTTTTCCCCCAGTCTGATTTCCTATAATTCGAAACCCGAAATCTTCCTACCAGCTCCACTTCAGCTACTCCCTTTTACGCTACATCCATTAAGCTATGCGATTTGGCCAAAGAAAATACTTTTGCAAACTTGCCTTTTTTTAACATATTACTGTTCTGCAGACAGAACGTAAATGAGTGAAAGTTTCGCAATAGTGTCCGAAGTCTACTCAATGTTTTTGAAATGGCAAAAACGAAATCAAATTTCGTTTGAATTACACAGTGTATTACTGCATTCTGTATTCTGTGCTGTATTAATTGTCGCACAGTGTTATTGGCGACATAGAACATCTTTATGCATTTCAGCACCTCTATACCTCTTTCCGAACCTAATTAAAATACAAGAGCAAGAATAACTTCTAAAAATTTGGAATAGTACAGTAGAAGTACATTCAATACCGCACAATATATAGGTAGCTATTATATGAGACAGGTGGGCAGATGCGAACTCTTGTGTATTAAATGGCACTTCTACGTAAGCGCAGCGCGAATGAGCGAGGGACTTACACAGCGATGTATGATGTTTTTCAGAGTAATTTTTCCGTGAACAGGCAGAACTGCAATGAGGTAAACAGTAAACAAGAAAAGTGTCCTGTACAGAACAGGATTCGAATGATAGGTGAATCTCCAGGTTTACCGAAAAGCAAACAAATCACTATTAGGAAGCGTCACTCGCAAGATGTGGTGATGGAGAGAGGTTGTGAGAAGCAACTTACCATCACAGTGTTGCCGCCAAATCGTATGTCCGCTGGATGGAAATTCTTGAGTTTTTGTGAACTATAAAAAAGTCACCAAAAAAATTGTTTATCATTGTGATTACTATTGGCGAATACTCAGATCTTCAGTGTTTGAAGTTTTTAGCCATTAAAGAGAGTTTTAATCCTTAAAGATACTCAGGAACGATTTTTTGTGGGAAGAACTAAGAGCCCCAGTTGCTCTTGTGTCATCGTCGGATCCCGGACAGGCGTCATCACTTGCACCTGTGCAAACAAAACCTCTCCCATGACGAAAATATGGGGGCGGCTTCACTGGAAATCTAGATAAAGCTGCCTCGTCATCAGACAATAATTAAATAATAATTTTCTCTAGAACAGGAAAATTAAGTTTTCAAGATGTTGAAATCAAGCATACCTAGGCCAAAGAATTCAATTCAAGATCTTCATTTGTTTTAAATTTTCAGACCATAAGCTGAAGCAACTTTACAACAACAAAAATGTCCTGCATCACTTTAACAAATACCAATCGGTTTAAACTGTGTATTCAAATATTAGTTGTTTATTGCTAGAATTACACGTAATTAATCAATACACCGCAAAGTGCAGAGCTTGTATGTTAATGTAGATGGCGCTTCTGTGCCTTGAGAGGTTTAATGAAAGTAACTGCTGTTGGCATTTCCACGTGCATTTACAGCCCTACTCAGTTCTTTGTAGTAATGGTTGACCATTGTTTACACTTGTTTACAAATTTACGAATCATTCTGCCTTACTTCCGCTCATAGCGACATGTTTAAGCACGCATGGCACCACTCAGCTCGGTTGTGATGGTGCACTCTTTGCACTGGCTTACTAGCTTATGAATCACATTGCTGGTATTGTCGACAGACTCCATGTGTACCGCTTTATTCAGGACAGCCTGGCACGCACTGTGATAATAAAATTTTGTGCAAAGCTGTGACAACATGACAAAAGTCATATGTCACTCTCGTTTATGGCGCGCGCGCACAAACACACACACACAAACTTCTTTACACGCTAGGCTAATAACGTACAAAGTAAAAGTTTTCTCTTTGCGAAAGCACCGAACTGGGAAAAGTTAATCCAATAACTCTAGGCTTAGGCATTATACAGAATTTTATAGTCAGAGCGACATTGCGGTCACTTTACTTCTGGGGAAATGAGACTCAAGTATCCTCAGGCGGCATGCATAGAGCAACAATTAAGGACCCTTCCTTCAGATTTGTTGAATAACCTCCAGCACCTTTCGAAACATTTGGTGGATTTGCCGCGTCGCTCAGGTCGGTATTCGCCGGCTTCTGACTGTCAACGCGGAAGGCCAGGTTCAGTTCCAGGCGACTCCATGTGGGACTTGTGGTGGTTAAGGTAACACCAGCACAAGTGTTCTTCAGAGTTCTTAAATTTAAATTTTGTCGGCGTCTTTCTATCAAGTTTCCATTTTCATTAATTCATCTATCATCCACATTATGTAATCTTAGCAATTATCAGCCTTATTGCACACAATGAACACAAATTTATACGGACACTCTGTACAACACACTTAACGGAAACATACACGGAAAGTCTGTACAACACAACTGAAACATATACGGGCAGTCTGTACAACACAACAGAAACATATAGGAACACCGTGTACAACACACTTAACGCAAACACATAGGGACATTCTGTACAACACACTTAACACAAACATATACGGACAGTCTGTACAACACAACAGAAACATACACGGACATCCTGTACAACACACTTAACAGGAAAATCTACGTACAACTCTACAACACAAGAAGAGATTTTCTCAGCTCAGATACAAACTTGGCTAGTTACGCTCGACAAAGTTCCAGAAGTTCAGACTGGTTTTCACATTTTCATTCAACTTTCATCGAAATCAGAATTACCTATTTTAGTTAAACTCCCCAATATCAGACTCCATAAATATCAGTTCGGTGACGTCGACCTTTTAAATGCCAGATGTGGCCGGCTAGACGAGCTTCGAGAGCCGCAATTTAGGAACAGTCTAGGCAAGACACATGTATTAACAGCTCTGTTGTATTTGATGTCTTTCTTCCGTTCATACAACTGCATTAAGTCGGATTCAACTAGTCAAACGTCTCCTTTCTTTATATAACCTTTTAAGACGCCTTTCACTCGTAACCTTGTGTGCAAGTGACCTACGCAAGTTTAATTTTTTACAGCCAACTTGCACGTGCCGCACTGGGGCCAGCCCGTTATATGTAGACCGACAGACAGACATATAGATAGGTGTAGTGAATCTCATGGGCGCATTTCTTTGATTTTCTCGTTACAACCGCCTCAAAAACTCCCTGCATTTCTATGAATGGAAACCAGGTCTTTCAGCCATTCGCTACTGACTCACAATAAGAGGTTAAACCATCCGCATCTCTCTTCCATAATTCGACCACGGACATTGCCTTGATAGTTCCAGTAGTCCAAGCTTGTCACAAAGCTTTAGTCTTTTGCTATAGACATTCAGCACTGATTCTACATCAGGTTCACACAACTATGTCGAGAATAATCCTTTAAACCGCTCCAAACCATTAACGAATTTTTCTGTCAACTCGTAGGAATCTGCTTGACCTCATCATTTGGCTTAATAATGTTAAACTATAAACCGAACTTATATAATACAAATTCAGCTACTGATTTGACAACACGTGATATGAGCCTTACGATGTTTTTATCATTCTCTCGTCATTGCCTGTAGTTTATTGTCGTTACAAACAAAAGTACGGCGAGAGCGCAAACCTACGGGATATTTCAGAGTGTGTCTTTCCATGTTAGGATAACGTGTAGTCATGTTGTTAAGTAACAAAGTTTTGGAGGAGAGTTCTAGCTCCATCTTCAGGGCTGGCATAATATTGTAAATATTAAATAAGAATTGCGCTTATTCTTGGCAATGTCCCTAATACACGTAGGTTTATGAGGAAATCCAGTGTAAAATGGAGAGATTGAAGAGGAAAAGCGGTTTTTAAATTCAGACGTTCTTCATTGGACAGCTTGCCAATAGCTATTAGCAAGCACTGTCGATGCGTGCAAAAGGAAAACTCGAATGAAAAGAACTAAGGTAACAACAGCGGTAATAACTAAATGTGATCAGGAAATGAAAATTATTCCCAATGAAAAACACAGCGGATTTTTAAAATAAATCTACAAAACTGCAGATTTGTTTCACAGTGGTGGCCCACCCATTGATGGAAGAATCCTGGGAGCATAACTTATATGAAAAGTGGATAATTCTTCAGGCTTTCCCGGCGATAAACAAACAGTACGCGTAATCGGACGAGAGCCGATGTTATGATTGACAACGTTAATACAGAATAGTGCATTAAGTTATCGTCGTCAGAAATTAATAAGTTCTAAAATTCGGTTCAGAACTGAAACCTACTAAAGGTGAAAGTCGAAATGAATAGAGAAGTGATAATATAATAATGATAATGATAATAATAATAATAATAATAATAATAATAATAATAATAATAATA
>JGI24700J35501_10930125_pt1 | contig 11566 bp, 10 predicted proteins | sample TergutTh196P1_FD_35501 | JGI IMG/M metagenome (IMG submission 35501) | reverse complement strand
GGGGGGGGGAGTTCATTCCCATGACAATGAACACAGTCAAAGTAAATGGCAATCACACACAGCCACCTCAGTGAAGACTTCCCCCACACCTTCCTTCATGTCCCTCACTGTCCTGCTCATAACTTCCTTCCCATTCCTCAATGGCCACATTTCCCAGATGTCCCTCTTACCTCACTAGCTCACACTCATTCCCAGCCACCCTGACTCAGAATTCCTCTAACAAAAATACCTAATGACTCATATATAAGATAACAATGTTTCCCTGATTCATCATCTGAAAAACAGAGCGTCACCTTACAATTGTACACAAAGTTAAACAAATTGCACATACGTACTTTCCTGGAAATACGAAGTTGAAAACAAGGGGTTGTATGTGCAGGGTCATCTTGTATTCAGGTAAATATGGTAGCGAGATAACCAAGACAACCTTATATACTGACGCAGAAATGATGGAATCCTCTATTCTTTAAACCTTGAACTCCAAAATACTAGCACAAATCAAGCAACAGCAGCAGCAGCAGACGCAGCATCAACGATGACAGTACATGAACTACATCTGCCTTTCTTTACCACAACCTGCACAACATACACTGCAAATGGGAAACCAGGTTCTGACATCATTTGTACAGGCCTTCCTTGTACCTGATAAGATCTGGTGCATGAACCACAGCATCCACTACAGCATCACGGATCATTGCTCTGTCTTGCTCGTGGATACTAAACGGCAACGGCTGGCCCGATTCCACCTCTCGGTCTGCCCAGTGCTGCGTTACGAGATTCTTCAGATAGATGGCACCTGGTATGAAGCATATTAACAGTACATTAAATTTACTCATAATTACGAACCTTTTCAAGATGGCCGATGTACACGTATGCTTTACTGAACACGCTCACAGCCATGTGCTAATACTGGTACTAATTCTGATGCAAATGGTCTGGCTGACCACTGTGAAACTCCAAATCCTGTACCAGTAAGTTCCAATGTTATACACATTGCTTTGTACCACAGGCCATATTGGCACAGCATTACACATTACACATTTTGCATTTATATTGTTTCCAAATTACATAAATATTTAAAAAACAATATAAATGCAAAATACACAATTTTTTATGTATGTCCACAGGCACACAACCAACACTTCCTGACCATGTCCAGCAGGTGCCCAAAACACTCCTGTGCTCGTCTTCAGTAAGCTAATAAGCACAATGACAATCAAAGATACAGTGAAACCAGAGACAGACGATATCTCTTGGGTAGTCACAGTATTTTGCAAGTGCTGAACATGGCCAAAATCTTGAAACTCCATGGACCATAGTCCTTCTTGAGAAGCTAACTGTTGATCAACCGGCCAAGAAATTCTCCAATTATCATAGAACCTAGAGGTTCATTATTGTGAAATTTATACAGTAGTCCCTCTTTCACCCCAGTGATCCGGTCATTCTCCAAATCACTCAAGAAAAATCTGTACTCTGAGACTGGAGGCGTGAGTGGACCAGGATGAGCCAGCTGATCTTTAAATCCTCAGCAGTAAGAATGTGATGTGTCGAGTGTCATAGCTGCCTCTTGTATTTCACTATTAAAGTGAAATGATAGTGACAAACTGTACTGTTGTTATGTGCAGTATTAGGCTTCCAGGAGATACACTTCAGCCGTGACTGATTATTTTTGTATGTTACCTACACCATGCATTTTCCTGTTGCTGCTATGGATTCCTGGATAATCCTACCACCCCCCCCAGTCTGCACTTCCAAGTGACTACTGTACTCTACCATGCACAAGGTAATAGTAAGTCACAAAACACCATCTCAGTACACCAGCATACTGAAATGGCATACACAGCAGTCTGCCTCTGGTCCTCATCCTCAGCCAGATGAATCCAGGCCAAACTTCTCAGTTTACTTCTTAAAAAAAAAACTCTTTAATATTATCCTCCTATCCACACGTTGTTCTCCAATTTCCTACCTGTCCCACACATGTCATTATCTGCCTACCATCTTGATGTCCTTCCCTATGTTACCCTAAAAATATCTGGCAATAAAAAGTACAGAGGTCCTCATTAAGCAGTTTTCCACATCCTCCTCTTACCTTTCCCTCTTAGTTTTAAGTATTTTCCCAAACACCCTGCTCATGAACACCTTTCATCTCTGTTCTTCTCTCAAAATATGATGGATCAAATTTCACACCCAGACATAGCAACAGGTCTAATTATGTTAAGTTTTGATGTGTTCACAGCAGGTGTTACTCAAGGGATGGTCTTCTGAGTTCTACCACTGTGCAGTGTTAGATGTTTGTTCTGACAATGTAAGGCATAAGCTGCCTCCATCTTCAGTGCGACTGATTTGGTTAAAGTAGATGAAGTTATGGTGGGAGGAAGCATGTCACATACATACATACATAAACAGGTGGCCAACAGGCCAAACACCTTTAAACTGCCCTACATAACGGACACACTTACTGCTGCACATCACTTCACCATCCATTTGAACGAAATTAAGCCAACTTGAAGACGGAGACATGACATTTCCACAGAATGTTATGTGCAAATAGATGAAAACTTCTGTTCCTATCGATATCCAGTACATGATTAACTGATTGGTTTAGTTAAAAGGAACATGAATTAAACTTTATTACTCATAGTACTGCACTTTGACGCGAGTGCATGTGTACCTGCGCCCACGCCACACACACACACATATTCACTTACTCAAAACTACACCAGAAGCAGCTATTGTTTTCACAAACATTTATTAGCATAAAAAAAACTACCAGTCCATAACTGTGTACTGCAAGTCTATGTAAACGTATACATTACCTTCACTGTCACATATGTAAACCTCTGATACTTGAATTTGTATTATACTGAACTCCTCAATTCTGGCCTGCATGGAATGCAACATGCTGCAGTAGTATTAACGATAAATGGCTAGTCAAGCAGCTCTGTATAAAGTCGGAATTGTCTGATTGATTATGTACATGGTAAAAAGCAACACTAACAGACAGCACACATTCAACCATGTGCAACATATCGAAATCACAGGTTATGAAGCATTACTTTTGACTGCTGGAAGTAGGGGGAGAAAAAAATTCAGGATAAATAAAGAAGATGATACCAGTTTCGCATGTTTATAATGAAGTAACCAGTAACCTTTGCAAGCAAGAGAATCTTTGCACAGGATTGACTCACAATTCCTCTGTCAGTTGTCAGCATGTATTTACTACCTCTATGCATTTTGACTAATGTAAGATCCACACCCAACCTTCTACACCCTTTGATGACAACCATTTTGTCATAATGATATATCCCCTCTGGCAAAAGGACAGGAATGTTATTTGTCAACTTCTGAGACTACAAATAATCTAAATTATACTTGAAAATTCAGTTCCTACCTCAGAGAAAGCAGACTTTTTTCCATTATATGGACCAATCACTTAAAAAAACTGTGCAAAGAAATAATCTGTTTATTTCCAGAATTACAAAGAATGCATAAATGCACTCTGCAGGCAAAATACACTTTGATGGGAAATGTATAACTCTCTGAACTTTCAAGCACTCAACTTACCGGCCTGTCTAACGGGCATATCAACATCAGACAGCATTACAACTTGTAAGAGGGAAGGTGCAAAACCAATAATTTTGTGAATCTGAAACAGAACACATTAACATATGTTAAAACACCAACAAGAAGGAAAACATTACTGTCCAGAACCTGGGAATCGTGTCATGTTTAATTCATGAAGACTCATCTGCAACCTTAAACACTGCTGTTAGTACATCCAATTTGGCTTTCTCTTGTTTATTATTTCTCTATTCTATCCTATCTTCAGAAGGTTTGTGTCCATTATGGCCATTATTATACAAGTATTTATGGTTTCAAAAATCTCTTGAAATGCGTAGGAAACAGGACTGTAGGTGGTGTGCTCTGTGCACAGTACACAAGCTTTACCAAAATGGTCTTGAATTTCAAGGTAACACTGTGCCATGCACATGTACAAACAACTTTATTCATGCCTGTACATGAAAAATATGACCTTCCTTACAACAATTTTCATGGATCTCATAAATGGTCAAGGGGAGCAACAGTTGACAATGTGCAACAGTCAGTCAGTCACACTCCCCATTATTACAAACACGGCAATGGCCACCAAGTAACAGCAGTACAACTGTGGCAAGAAACTGCACATTCTTCTAACAACACAAATGTGTGTCAGAGGCCACTGCCTAGGTCTCCAGAGGGCAGACCAATCATGGCACTTGGCATCTCACTGCCTTAAACTTTATTATTACAAAAACCACATGAAGAAATGGCCAGACTGAAAAACTGTGGCTGACTTATGGTCGAGAAGGAATATACTGACTGGATTTCAGAATACGTGGAAGTTGTTCAAAATGCAGAAATTAACACCAAGATGGAGCTAGAGGTGAACAATCAGAGGTTGTAGTTCAAATGGTGGGAAAGATATGGAGGTGAAGGCGACAGCTGGAAACAAAACTTCTCTGGCAAATGAAGATCAGAACTTGACTCATTTCGATTCTGGACTTCTGATTTCCAGGACCTTCCTGCCTCGTGCAGGAAGTTCTTGTACTTTACTTTTCTGTTTGTGTTTAGTGTACTGTACACAAAAAACGCATTGAAGAGTGCACAGTTTAGCAGATACAATACCACTTTTTAGACCATTCTACAGTTTTCCTCAGAACTGAGTAAAAACTGTGGTACTGGTCTGCCCTGTCTTTGCCCTTCATGAATTTATGGTACTGGACAACAGTATAAGGCTTCTTATTTCCTTGTCTGTTTTCCTGTCTTTCCTCCCTTTGTTTACAACTGTTGAGTCATGGATCGTACCTATCATTTGCACAAGTCTTGTCCTTCCACACTTGCATCATTATGTCACCATTCCTCCAGAACGCTGACTTTCCTTTTTTCAAGCGCTTGCCTTCTCCTTCTAGGTCACGTGGAATGCCCCTGTTAGCCTTCATAGTGCCGCAGACTCTCACGTTTCTGTCTAGCATTGTCTGAGTTAATCTCACACTGTTATAAAATTGTCTTGATAGATGTGATGATTCTGGTCTAAGTTTCTGTCTAAAAGTGATAACACTGTGTCCTCCAACTTCTTTCCCTCAGCCAAGTATATCTCCATGTTGCAGATATAACCCGATACTGCCTCACACACCATTCTCACCAGCACGCCATATTTTTTTTATTTTTTCCGGATCATATGGCTTAAATTTCTGGTGACCCCACCCTGCCATGGGATCATGGCTTCATCAAGTGACAGTTCTTGTTTTGGGTTGTAAACTGGCCTAAACTTCTGAACACAATATTTATACATGTGCCAAATTTTGAATAGCTACCATGAAACCTGTTTGCTGGCTGCTCTCACTAAAATGCCAGGCCTGCCAATGGATTCAAAACAGTTCCTACTCATAGTGTAAGGAAAAAGGGTGTGGAAATTGTGGGGTCAGTGGACCAGTAGTCTCTTATAATTTCCTTTCTGACTTGTCCCATCAAAATTATTAGTCCCAAACACTTTCTCATTTCTTCAAGTGTGATATTGGACTGCTTCAGTATTTTAGGCAAGACTTTCCATTTTTCTGCATTTTGACTATGGTAAAGGTTAAACTGTTCATTAAGTAACTGTATAAGATCGTCACCAGTGACTGAACTCATGACTTCAACAACAGACTCAAGGTTGCAATTGTTTAAGGGAACTAGCTGTGGGAACGTCACTGTCACTGTCCAAAATTGCACTGTCATATTATCAGATGACATCAGAACATGTATCTGCATAGAACTCAAACAAAATATCCTCTTTCAGAACAGTCCTGTGCAAAGCCATGATTGCAACTGAAGGAAGTAAGACAAGAAAACAGAGAGGGTATCTGAATGTTGGAGTATTATGGTTCTAAAAATAGGGGGTCAGGATTGGTCTGTTTGTAACTTGAGACCCAAACGTCCTGAATCAAACTGTCAGTAACCTTTAAGTGATAAGTGAGCCAGACCAGCTGACAAACACATGTGCAGGACATAATGTAAGAAAATGACAAAAGACATGACCCGTCAACAGTGCATGGGATAGCAATCACGTCTTTACATGTGGCCTGACAGCAAAGCATCTAGGACAACACTAAACACATCAGAACTCCTCTTCAGTATAATTATGGGAAATTGTTCACCAATGGTTATCATACAGCATGCTTCTGTCACGTGACAACTGTTTTCAAATCCGTGCCAATATACTGATATGTTATGTCAAAATGCTCCATGAGAAACAATGGAGCAAGTGTTCACGTAAGACACCCGTGAAAACGGTGGCTGTATAAGAAAAGAACAAGCTTCCAGGCTTAATTTCAGATGTTACAGTTCCAAATTGGAAAATAATAAAATGCTAAATAAATGCAGTGTAGAACAGCCATTACAGGACAACAAAGAACAGAACTGTGGAAATACCAGGTGGAATCAGAGGTAGTGTTTAACATTTTGTCTGAGAATCTCAAGACCCCCTGCAGAGGAGAACAGTGTTTACAAATTGCCACAAAACTCACAACATTTAAAGCATGTACAGCAACAGCTCATCACTGACGCTTAACCCTGCCATCAAAACTCCAACCTTCTCACTCAGTGGGGCACTACTGGATAAAGTCCCATTCTGGAATAAGGAAGTGGCAAACTCCATATGTATCTTGTATTTCAAGCGAGTGCTGTTGATCCCACTACAACACATTATTATTTTCTTGACATGTTTCTTATGCAACCGTCATTGGACGGAGGATGGATCTTTGAAATGTATATGAACTGTAAATGTAAATTTATTATATGGCCATTTCATTCATCTATAGCCTCACACACATTTGAATTACTTGCAATGCACCTGTAGCAATTATCACAACGTGTTTCGAACTTGTACCTTCCCCATCATACCGTCCGTGTCACTGAACACACAACTGCAACGAAAAAGGCGAATCCTCATAAAATACACCTTATAACCACCGCACAGTGCACAACAGTACATAATCTAACATTCATGAAGAAATCAACTTTATTGTAACTATTTAAAAATATTTAATATGTAAAAGGAAATCACTAACGTTTTCTAACGGTTACACACGAGTCATATATCGTGGGTAGAAGTAATTTTTATACGCTGTAATTCACCGGCAATATACACCATCTGTTTCTGACCTAAAGTAACACAGCGAATAATCAGCTATGAACACTTCGTGCGCCTAGGAATTTTCCTGGGTGTCATCCCAATGATGTTTCATGGCGAAGGTCATTACAGCCACATGTCCAGCACGTACCTGACTTAGTTGTTCTTCAGCTTGCTGCCTTTGAGCCGGATCAATTGTGGCCCGCAAAACATCTGTCAATTTCCGAGTATCCATTGTCTAGATATTTATGGTTTATACATTAAACATTAACTAAAATTTGAGAAAAATCCTTGTTAATTTAACCCGGCACATTCACCTCGCTATTCTAAAGTCACGTGACTCATCCAAAAAACATGGCGGGCTTTACAATGTGGCAACATTCTACATAACTAATCGATCAACATAATTTTTCTTAACGAAACATAGCGCATTCTTACATGGAAGTATGCGATTTGTCTGTGTAATTATGTTCAACTCATGACTGGATAAAAACTAAATTAATGAATAATGTTATTTGAACAGTAGTTCGTAACTGCATCGACTACGTAAGCCAAGAAGCGGAGCCTTGTAAATGGTCGTAAAGGTTGTGCAACAAAGTCAGCCATTTTTCAAGCTCCTTGGACAGTCGGTGATAGGAATTGCAATTCCAAGAAGCACAGGAATTATGTTTGCGTTTTGTTTTGAAATGTGAATCTTCGTTCGTCTTCGGTTATTATCATTATGATCTTACTTTATATTGAAAGGAAATTTGTCTCTTCAGTTGTTTTATCAGCTAAATCTACGCGTTTCAGGATGTGTATTGAATCGAAAAATTTTCTTTCACGCAGAGATAAGTCTATTGTCTGTCAAACGTCTACATTCACAACGGAAACAGCATGTAAGCATAAGGAGCGGTAAGTGTGTGGATTCGTCTGAAGGTTCCCTGGATGTAATAGCAAGTTTTACTGTAACAGTTATGTGTTTTGTGCTGCATGGTGAATGGTACCTATAATTATCTTCGGCGAAGAAACCATGAGAAGACGAACATTTCATTCATTTGTCAGTATTTAGTAGAGCGTATAATGGAGCATATAAATGAAGGCATGACATTCGTTTACAGTTTTCTACGTCTGAAGGTTGGAAATCTCTCGCTAAACTTTTTTTTATGAGGAATGCTTCGGCCAGGTGCTCTGGCCTCAGTGTTTTTGACTGACGACTGTGATTTCATTTTGCTTATATGCAGCGTAATGTACTGTACAATATAACTCGTGGCTTGGTGTTGCAAGTGTTTCCTCTGCCGTGAATCTGTTCCTAAAGTAAAACTAAGGAACAGATGGAAGACTCTAGATGTATATGAGTCGTCAAAATGTGTTTGACAGAAGAGAAAGGAGCAGACATCACTTTTGATGAGCAATACTGAAATACAAGAAAGTGTTACCTTCAGGAAATAGCCAAATCAGGTGATCTGAGTCGCAGCCTAGTCAAAACCAGCCCTTTCATTGATCATACAGTGGTGGTCGCTGATATTATTTTCTCGGGTGTGTTTATGTCTGAGCTGTGCTGGACAGTTAGGCTAAGTAGACCTGGCCGGGTAGCAAAAAAGAAAAGAAGAAGCTTGCCGTGTTTGGTTGTTGAGGAAGATAGCTCTGCGAGTGAGGTCATGTAGCCATGGCCTTGTTTCTGTGTTGGGAAAGGTGAGGGTTGCAATGGTCAGCCACCAGCGATATATGATGAGTCTGATGAGGTGAGCTTCAGACGTTGTGATCCAATCAGAATGGACGTGTTATCAACCAGGAGATGTTCAGAATAATGCAGAGAAGACTTGGGGGCCAGATAGAAGTGTGTGCATTATGTTCTCTGAGATTCTTGGTTCATTGTCTGAAAGAAAGTGCCACAGTGTTCATGTCCACTGCATTTTTGATGGAGGTAAATCAATTGTGTGTAGAACCTGAAGATTGAAGGTTGCTAAGTACTACACTGAACTGTTTGAAGGATTTGCTCTGGATGCCTTATGTAGGCGATCAGAAGGCATTTGATACTTACAGTCCATCACAGCCATGCTGCATTACTGAGTAATACTCCTTAATGTCAGTTATTTCTCTTAGGTTCTGAAATAATGTGTAGTAGTATACCATCTTAAAGCATGGAACTTCATTTATGGTAACATTTTTGTAGAACATAGAACAACATGATGACTATGGAGAATTTCCTTGCCTTTCTGTTGTATGGTAAGAAATAATGACCTAATGGTGCTAGGCATGTGAACTTTGGTATGAAAATAAAATATGAACACTTCTATGCATTGTATATGGAATATTACTTGTAAGACAATAATTACAGAATTGGAGATAATATCAAGTGTTGCTGTTGTACTCAAAAATATTTAATACATGCAGAATCTGTACTTAAGGAATAAGATCTTCCAACACCACCACCACCACATGTGAAATGATAAATTTATGGAGTGGGGAAGTAAGCTTTGAGTTATGGTCAGCACTCATATGTTTTCTTTGGATGTCATTGTGAGACAGTACATGATTGCACTTACTGCAGTTATATTGGGAGCTGAATTTTATTACTTGCCAATGTGATTGTGTTCTCAGGTCATGCTGGAAAAGTGTTGTTGGACTAGAAATTCATGCTCAGATTACATCTGCATCCAAACTATTTTCTGGGGCTGGGACAGAGTTTGGAGCACCAGTGAATACAAATGTATCATTATTTGATGCAGCCATTCCAGGCACTCTTCCTGTAAGAACATTTTATTTTCACATTGATACATTTCTTGTGTATTTTATGTTGTGCTCATTTACAAGAACAGTTGTACAATCATCTATTCCGATTGTGCAGTGAGTTACTTTTGAAAAATCTCCTTAAAAATTTTTTGCTTGAAGATCACCTACATTTTGAATCTTTCCATTCATGTGTTTCCCAAGATACACATAAGAATATAAAATTTACAGCATAATACATTTCATGTTCAAGGACTGAAACAAATTTTCTACTACCCTAGGCACTTGGTTTGTTACAGCGTTATTTAATATTTATCTTTTAGTTGCTACATGTTATGTAATGTGTGAACCACTGTAGGTTCCATGTCTTGCAATTTGTGTTACATTATTTAAGTGGGTGAACTACATTTTGCAGGTATTGAATCGAAGGTGTGTTGAGGCTGGAGTGCTGACAGCTTTAGCACTCTCGTGCACAGTGAATCCTGTCTCTCTGTTTGATCGAAAACATTATTTCTACTCGGATCTACCTGTAAGTAGATCATATAATCATAATAATAAAACTATTCTTTTCATATGTAGAGGCAAATCATCATGTATTTAATGATGTGGAACATAATTAACAGATCAGAATTGTATGAATGAAGAAATTAAAAACAGATTAAACTTGGGAATGTCTACTACCATTGCATCCAGAATCTTTTGTCTTCCCATTTTCTGTTGAATAATATAAAGGTTAAAATATACATACATGTAATTTTGCCTGTAAAAGGGAAGAAGCAACAGGAGACTGCAGAAAGTTTCATAATGATGAGCCTTATTAAGTGTTGTGCAGATGATCAAATCCAAGAGATGGAAGTCACTGCATCCCAGACGTGACTGATTATGGTACTGTGGCCGGGAGGTTATGGACCACACTCCCTACAGTCACAAAGTCATGCCCAGAGACTCCCATTTCTTTGGGTCGCTTAAGAGGCATCTGGCTGGCATGTGATTTGCAGCAGATGCCAATGTGAAGCAAGCTGTCACCTCCTGGATACACACTACACAGTGATCTTGTCTGCACTGGGATACAAGCCTTGGTGCCACAGTGGGATAAATGCTTATATGCCAGTCCAGTATGCATCATATGCTAGTCATGTGTACAGCAGAGTGAGAATAAAGTTCTTGGCTTTAAAGTGTTTGTTACCTTTTTCTTTTGTAAATCCCTTTGTATAGTTCTGCAAGTCGTAAGTTTCAGACACAATCTTGAAATCTGACACTATTACCATGATAAGGTCTACCACACATAATATTGTCATCAGACATAATTTGTAGTAAATATGGTTCTTATGTAAAACCATAAAATAAAACACAGTAGTTTATCAGTGTCTGTTGCATTGTCACCACGTTATATTACATTCCCCACAAAATTACTTTCTTTAAAGTTGAGTTTTTCAAAGAGATACCATTGTCCTTATTTCATATGACCCATATTGCTGTCCTCTTCCTGCCACTCTTTGAACACACATGTGGGCTTCCATGGAGTCACCTATGGTTTATGCAGTAAACAAGCTTACAGAAAGTGACCATTTATATCGGTCAGATAGAATAAGGACCCTGTATTTTTTCAATGGCAAACCACTCCTAGACAGTAACTCTTGCCTCGAAAATCCAATATAGGATCTCCAGGAGTCTTAACAGACTCGAAGGACTACTACTACTACT
>JGI24700J35501_10930124_pt1 | contig 11566 bp, 10 predicted proteins | sample TergutTh196P1_FD_35501 | JGI IMG/M metagenome (IMG submission 35501) | reverse complement strand
ATATATATATATATATATATATATATATATATATATATAAAGGCAGGATAATCTGGGTTTCGAATTCCTGTGGGTAAAATAGGTTTCTCCACTCTAAAATGCCCATACATTCTCTGTGGGGCCCACGTAGCCTCCTATTCATTGGGTACCGAGGTTCTTTACCAGGATAAAGCGGCCGGGACGTGAAGTTGACTACTCTCCTCCATGTATTGCTGAGGTTAAGAATAAATGGAGCTATAATTCTGCTTCTCCTATATGCCTTCATGGTGTGAACAGGGTCAGCTTATATATATAAAGTAAAATGTTATGTCATTCAGTATTTTGGAGCAAGTCGTCTCCAGCGGTAATACCAGGCGTGCTGATAAGTCCTTACCCCGACCTACTTCCCGATGTCACAGGACGGAATCGATAGTGTCGTTGGAAAGAGGGCTCTGTTCATGTGCCGAATTGCAAATCTTTTCTTGTTACAGAGGCTGAAAAGAAGCAAGTCAGGCGACGCGCATAATTTCAACAACATCGGGACGCGAGCTGTCATCAAGTATTTTTTTTTTCCTGCATGGCACGGCGCGAAGGAAATTCACGCAATTCTGACAGAAACATTAGGGGAACATGCACCGTCGTATGCCACCGTCAAAAACTCGGTGGCCCATTTTAAACGTGGTGATTTTTCCACCTGTGATGCACATCCAGTAACTTTCATTAGTAACACTATATGATCAATAGTTTTGGATACTCGTGCGTGGGAGTTAATGTGACGTGCAAAAGAAAATAAGAAACATTTACACCACATAATCTGTACGTGGTAACACATTTTGATTATCGTCTGTTATAAATTAATTTTAGACTTAAAAATTGATTATTTTTGCAAACCACACTGCTAACAGATGTCGCAATAATAATGCCAGTTGCGTGCTTCTTATCCTCACAAGTAGACGTATAATATTTGTTTAACTTTATCTTTGTAAAACTTTGGATTTTAGTAGAAAATGTTATCGAATATTTTATGTATTTTTTATGCCTTTATTGGAAATAATATGCAATGTATCTTATCAGGTTGACACTGAAAGGGGGACCTTTTCCTTATCACACTTTTTCTTTATGTAGTTGTATCCTCTATCTGTTGATGGTCGAATGAACAACCGAAATATGTCGTAGAGAAATAACAAAAAAGGACCTAGGGTTTTGAGTGTTTTGTTGATGTGGAATGGATTGCTATTGATGGCACTTTGTAGATTAATAGGCAAAACCTGATATTCTGAGATTGCACATACACACAAGGTTGAAACCAAGTTTTATCGCAAAACAGAACGAGTGTTGGCTCTGTTCGTTCAGGAATAGACCCTATCAAGTTACCAGTTTACAAAGTGCAACCTTGCTTCACCTTATTTGTCTTGGAGTTTGCGAACCACAGTTTTCCATATGGTTGCTGTACTCACGACTTCTGAGTGTTCGGTTAATGTCTACAGGTGTAATGGAAACTGTTGCTGAAGGCGTTACACTTGTCCGAATTTGGACGAAATTCTCTGCCGTCCGTAGTCTGCTCACGCGCGCGACGGTAAGCAGATGACTCATTCACTGTAAGCAGCTAAGAAAGCTAACCGTAGTGTGAGCTTAATCGAGCCGAATGGAAGTGGGTAGTGTTGTTGTCAGACAAAATAATGCCCCCTTGCATTGGCTGTGTATTACACAAGAAAGAATTCTGAACCTCCTATGTATATGCAGTACGACAGAGGTGAACTTGCATCTGTAGACTGACCGCAGATTCTTCCGTTTGTTTCAGCCGTAGTTTCAACACACGACATCTGGGATTTTAAGTCATGGAAATTCTACTTCCTTCTTGGAGACTGGGATGCAATGGTTGGCGAAAGGAAAAGATTCCCCTCAGGGCGTTTTTGTCAAAATGAACAGTAATATTGCTTCTGGCTACAATCTTCCCCCTGATCCTGGAGGTGAGTTTTACGTAAATTTGACATTTTCAGTTACAGTGGATACGATATATACCACCTGCTTTAACACAATTTTGCATTTAGCCCACACAGGTATTACTATGTTTCAGGGAATTCTTACAATAAGAAGCAATTTTTTCTCTAAGACTTTTGTTCTTTGTAATCGAGCACAAGTGTCTTTTGTGAGATAGGAAATGAGTTTATGTGTGCTGTATAGATTAGTTTCACGCTTTAAATCATTGTATACAATAAACTATTTTTTTTAGAAATTAAAAAAATGTTATCCCTTAGACACAGACGAGGTACCACCGGACAGCCGTGAAACAAAGTAATTTCTCTGACGAGTGTTTGTGTAGACCACTTGATAGTATATTCTTATTTCATAAAATATCTTTTGAGTTTTAAAATGATGAAACAAACAGCGTATAACTTTCCCCGTTATATATAAATTTATTCCCAAACTTTATATGGGAATGTATTTTCTGAATATGGGTTCTGTTCACCATTGTATTAAAACTCAACTGCTCTTCTCTCGAGTCACTCTCTGTCTGTCTCTCTGTCATACAGGGACTCATAATACGTCCGCCAAAACGTGATTTGCTACAGTTTCTCTGTGAATTACTAGACTATGAACTTTGTTCACTTCGTGTTTCTGATGCACGCAAGGAACGTGTATACGAACTTGCCCCCTCCGAGTCATCTCTCTAAAAATGCTTAAGAACTTGAAGTAACTTCACGTAGTAGAGTCCTGCTTTAGAAGGTATTCAAGAATTCCCGGTGTATTTTATCCCCAGACGTTCAGTGCCGTGTTCAGAAGAATCGCCACTGGTACCTTTCCTGATGTTGATGAATCCAGTGTATACTTTCACAGAGTTTCGGAACCATTTTTTTATTATCCTCCCATTTACGCCTATGACTTCCATGTGGTGTTTTGCGCTTCAGATTTTTCGGCAAAGATATTTGTGTCTTTACTCACTTATGACAGGCATGCCCCAAGTGTCTTTTGTTTTGATATGATTTGATTTGATGTGATACATAGCATGACTACTGTAGAAACTGAAGACATCTATATAGAGTTTTTAAAAATAACTGTTGAACACATATCTAATTTTGTGTTCATACCGAACGATAATTTTGTTCTAAATTTGGTTGGTATTCACGTTACAACGACGGTTGGAGGTACTGAAATTGAATGAAGGGTTGACAGTAATGCTCCGAAAGTTTAGCATGAGGGTGGCTTCTTAAAGTTGAAAATTTATAATCAGGAGAATCATTATAAACGTAGGAAAACTAGTCTCAAAATTAACGAAATTGCGCAAACTTTTTTTTATGAAATTTTTAATCTATTGAGCATTAAATTATTCAGAAGTAGTCTTGTATAACAGAAATGCCTTCATAAAAAAGCCAAAGACTTCTCTGGCAATGCGAGTAAAACATCAGTTATGGCTCTATAGGAAGCCATTTTGACGACATCACTTTTGAACTTCACAGTTTCTAAAGCGACCTAGGCCACAAAATACTGCAACAAACACTTGCTACTGTGTGTATTACATTAAGGGCTATAAGAGGAACTTGTTAAATCCTTCTGCAGAATTTTCAACGGCTTCTGCACTAACACGATATATTGACATAGTACAACTACCGAACCCTACAATAACTGACATATTCAGACACTCTTAAAACCCCGGGTTCCCCATTTCTTGTCCGGTTCTCTCCTATTTTTACTCTACACAGTAAATGGCGTATCTACAGTGACAGCCGTAGTCGGGCTTTGAAACACTTTTAGCATCTCAAATGGCCTCCAGTAACAGACACTGAGTTAATTAATCAGACGAAGGTAATACCAATAATTGGAATGGAAGGAGTCTGTAAAGTAATTGGAGTGGCAGGGCTCCTTAAGGAAAAGTATGTGCGTACACGTCCGCAGTTTCTCACACCATGGACTCATGAAAGTTTGTTCTCGTCTAAAGGTACTTAATTCCTTTTGAAAATTTCTACGACAAGGAAGGGTAAGAAGGGTTTATAGATCTTAAAAATGCACGTAATGTTCCTGTAGATTATGACGCCATAATGTTAGCAGGCCTTATCTTTCTGCAGGGCGCCATAGCGTTATTGGACAGTAATCATCAACCAGTTAGTATGACACCATGCATTTAGCGGGCTTTATTTATCGGTTTGTAAGACACCAGTAACCGTCTACCGGACAGTAGGACACCATAATGTTATCAAGACCTGACTAAAGGTCTGCATGACACCATGGCGTTTGTAGATAATGACTATCGGTCTGCATAACACTTAAGTTTATTAGGCCCCGACTGTTTGTCGGAATGCATGCCAGCATGAGGCTGGTAGAACATAACAGTCTGTCGGAATGCAAAATGTTATAATACAAAAGGGGAGTTTTCAGCGTCTTGCACTTAATGTGTCGCATAGACACGGGGTCTGCATTTTTCGGTCCACACACAATTTTATATTGTAGGACCATGACGTAGACGCTCAATGAAAAGTGCAGGAAATAAATCTTATAAATAATTACTTAGTTACTCCCTACATACTCCAGGGAGCAAAGTCCTTCTTGAGAAGTTAACTGGTTCTCAGCTATTCAAGAAATTCCCCGCATTTTATGGAACCCGAAAGTTCATTACCCCATTCACAAGTGCCTGCCACCTGTCCATATCTCGAGCCAAATCAATACAGTCCATGCCCCATCCCACTGCATGAAGATCTATCATCCCCATCTATATCTGGGTCTTCCAAGTCGTCTCTTTCTCTCAGGATTCCCCAGCAACACAGTGGATACAATTGCCCTCTACCCCATATATGATACGTGCCCCGCTCTTTTCATTCTTCTCGATTTCATCACACGAATAATATTTGGTGAGGGGTACACTTCAGTAAACTCCTCATTATGTAGTTTTTTTTCACTCCCCTGATACTTCATCCTCGTAGGCCCAAGTACTCTCTTCAGCTCCCCACTCTCATTCACTTTCAGCCTACGTTCCTCCCTCAATGCGAACGACCCAGTTTCACACCCATACAAAACAACAGACAGAATTCTATTTCTTTTAACTTATCTTAATATTTTTGTATAGGAAACTGGAATACAAACGATTCTGCACCGAATGATACCAAGCTACCCCGAATTCAGTCTGGTCTTAATTTCTTCCTGAATAGAATTTTGATTCGTTTTGTTCCCAAATATTTGAACTGTTCCACCCTTTCTAAGAAACTATTACACAGGCCTGCGAAATGAAAACTTTTTTCTTCGTATTGCTTATGAACAGGCTACTTTAACTAATTTTGGCTTGCTAAATTCGAATATGTAGCCAGTTTTTCAGTATCGTATACCCGTTTTTCACAATTCGCACTACAAAATTTCTTAAATTTGAGTATATTTGTAGAACGTTAAGAGAGTATAAAGCCCATATCTCCAGGACTGTCCAACCGATTTTGATTATTTTCTTTTTTAGGACAAAAACATGAATTAATAATTACAAACAAATAAAAAAGAGCCTCAATATTTTGAATATTTATGATTATAATATTACATATTTTCAGTGCTATCTCAGTGTTTTACACGGTGTTTTGAGCTTTTGTCTGGTACCATGAGAAATACGCAAAGATGGACGGAAAACTGTACGGACATGCGATACATAAATGACAGATCTGAAAATATAATCGAATTTGAAAAAGTCTATTTATATTTCCTTAGAAGTTAGGATGTTGGGCGGAACATCCGTGCTTTCTCTTCCCTGTGAACGTGCGGATGCTTGCTGTCCGCGAATGTTCCTGTCTTCTCGTTAGATGGACCAGTAGTAATCTCCCATCGCGTTTACATCGCAACATCCCTTGTATCGCCTTTCCAACTCTTTCAAACCTCAGTGAGACCTTTCGCCCTGTTCTTCACTGAAAGCCCCGAAGCTGTCTGGGCAGTAATCAAGATATGAATGCAAGAAGTGTAACTTCAAACTCATGTTACACCCAAGTACTCTCAGCTTATCCAATATTTTTTCCACAATCTCTTTACCGGGGTGCTGATAAGTCCTTAGCCGGACCTACTTCCCAATGTATTTTGTTTGATGGTGAGAATATTTCTTTTAATACTTGTCTTGTTATATATATAAAGAATACTAATATTTCTCCAATTATGATTATAAATAGGATATATGAAGATAAAAATCTTCTGTCGCTGTAGCTTGTTTCCTTCCTGGTCGGGCCAAGGACTTGTCAGCACCCTTTACCTTTCCTAGGAACTTCTTGATAATTTATATGAACGCATTCCATGCCTGACGTTCGATGTCGTTCTTTGTATTCGTGAATGCGTCATCTTTCATTAGCTTTGGAATTTGTGGTCGTCAAATACTCCTTCTTTCACTTTAACTTCAGATAAAGCGAGAAACTTAATCTGAGGTGCAAGACTCATGAACCACTCCTGTCCAACGCTTGAACAAATTGCTTCATGATTCCAAGTTTTATGTGCAAGGGTATATGAACGTGCGGATGCTTGCTGTCCGCGAATGCTCATGTCGTCTCGTTAGATGGACCAGTAGTAATCTCCCATCGCGTTTACATTCCAACATCCCTTTTATCATCTTTCCATCTCTTTCAGACCTTGGTGAAATCTTTCGCCCTGTTCTTCACTGAAAGCCCCGAAGTTGTCTTGTCAACTAAACTGGCATAGAAAATATTGTATTTTTGGACCCTGGAATCAAAACTTCTCATTTAGGCTAGTCTTTCGTTGTCCTGTATATGTCTGTTGCTCTTCTATCACATTTGCATAGGAAACATGGAAACTTTGTGTATTCTGCTTATTGTCCCAGTAACATTTCAATGATCTTTATATCGCCGCATAAATATTAATTCTGTTTATGATCTACGTTCATTTCATACGTCAATCTTAACCCTTCAAGGAAGAAACGTATCAGTGTTATATTTGGAGTCAGTCCGTACTGCACGGTAAACACTCTCCACTTCGGTTACAAAACCTGGTCTGTAAATGGTGTAAAAAGCAAAAGTTACTGTTTATTCTGAGACCCATACGAAATATATAAATGCAATGTAATCACCAAGCAGAATTTTTGTGTGTTAAATTTGGTAGTACGTAAAGTAACCAGTAGGTTTTAAAAGGTTAAATTAACGCAGGTTTCCTTGAGATGGATTGAGTGTGCTTCGGTACTGAAGCTAAATGTTACCGTTATGCAGTAAAACTGCCCGCAAGTTCCTTTTCGAACAGCCAATAAATAAGCGCCAGTGACTCGCGGGATACGAATTTTTTCTCAACTGATGGACCAAATTTGGGACAGCACAACAAAAAACATTACGAGCAGTGATGTTGGCACTCGTTAGGTGGAGAGCTGAACATGACCACAATTAAATCTACTTTTGGATGACGCGGAATCCTTGTCTGGAAATAAATAAGATTTTTCATGGTTTTCAAATATGATTAAGATAACAGGAGGAAAAGGGACCTGGGTTTGCGTAGTGGTTAATGCGCCGTGCTACTAGTCGGATGGTCCCGGGATCGATTCCCGATGGTGTCACTGGATTTTGACATATTTCCTTCCAACGGCACCATGACCCTGAGGTCGACTCAGCCCCTAGCGAAAATGAGTACCAGGAACATTCCTGGGGGTAAAGGTGGCAGGTGTTTGAGGGTGACGACCTCACCACTTTCATGTGCCGAATGTCATGAAAATCTGGGGGCCTAAACCTCCTGGAACACTCTGGGCTGTAACGGGACCACTTTTCCTTTACCTTTTAACAGGAGGAAAAACAAAACACCAGGAGACTAATTAGTACCAACATATTTTAATATATTTTAATATTTTAAGTACACACCTATAAACTGAAAATGTATGCCTGCAGTAAGCGCCTATGATCGAATTACATAAAATCCTGACTTAATACCGAAGCACTGGTGCTATTTTCGAATTCAGCACGTCGATTTTTTTATAGATCACCCAATTCTATCACTTACGCAAAATCATCGCAGGCCGGTGTTATCAATCTCTATATTATATCTTTTTCCTGCATTCTGATCTCAGGATATGATGATGTACTCAGATTTATCAACATTTACTTCTACTCCAGTCATCTTATTAGCAACTAGTAAACATTCTGTTATTTTTTACAGTAAGTTCTCTTCCGCACAGTATATGTAATGATTATAACGATACAGAATTACGAAAATTGTACATTTGATATATGCTTAAACTTGTCTAAAGCTTTGCGGTTTGCTAAGTCCAGGAAGAGTTAACTGTTGGTTTTCTCTAACTTCAACAAATACTTCACAGTTTGTTACACTTGCCTGAGACTTTGAACCCGGTAGCTCTCTTACAGTTCATTACTCTACCGAGAATGTACGAGTTGCTCAAATTTTCCTATATAATTTACGTCACATCGGTTATTCACACATTTTGTCACTTTTCGGCCAGAATTATACTTGACGACATACTGATCCGTCTTTCATGTACGTGCTGAAGAAGAAATATTTATTTGTGTAACATACAAACTGTTTATAAGACTGTGCGAGAAACGACGATGCTTTGCTGCTTACTGTTGTTACAAGGTAAGAGTTGTTGACTGTATCTTGAAGATAAAAGTGTTAGTAACTCTAAATTCAAGTCGAGTATATTTTAAGAATTATCCGGTGTGACACTACTAAAGTTAACTGTTCTAAATTTTGGCTAAACAAAAGGCAAGTTAATAACTAAACAGTTCCGTCTAAATTTGGTAGAAAACTACTTTGTATAAATCCAACTTATTTGACTGTTAACTTTCATTTATATATTTTTTCCTTTGTGTATTTATATTTGTTTTAGTGAATAGAAATTAGAAATAACTCTATTAAGTGATTGTTTTCTTTGTCCCGAAAAATTCTGTGTACAGTTAGTTTATCTTTGCCGTCTATTGGCTGTGGCAGTACCCTTTTTGTCGTTATTAATAGTAATTTAGAAGTTTAAATATTTCTACTGTAACGTTTGTCTGAACAAGATTTTGTGGAAGTCCAACCCCTTTCTCCCAGATAGGCATTACTTATATTAACATCATCAGATTAGACCAAAGCTGATGTGTAGCCATTCTGGTTTACCTGAACATCATAATGTTATATTCTAAAGCAAAGTTCAAAAGCAGTGAACATAAAACATCTCCTTGAACCAAACCAATCTTACTACGAAACATCTCAGACAAATATTTGCCTAACCGGACTCTGTTATAGGTTTAATTTCGACACATTTTTATTAGACTTAACCGTTTCGTGGGGATACCAAACTCAATGAGAAGATTATACAACACCTCCCTCCTCACTGAATCATAGGCTTTCTTGAAGTCTACAAATAGATGATTCACGGCGTCACTATATTGCCATTTTTTCACATCTGTTTGACGAGTGCAGAATAATATGATAACTAGTTGACTTGTTACGTCGAAACCCACACTGAAGATCCCAAATAATTTGTCTGCATATGGAGTTAGCCTTGACAGCAGGATGTTGGATAAATTTTGTATGTAGCTGACAAAAAAGTTATATGCCTGTATAATTAATACAGTCTGTTTTGTCACCCATCTTATAGATAGGTACAGTGATCGACTCCTTCCACTACTCAGGCAATTTCTCCTTATTCCAAATAGAATTAATAGGTTCATGGTTCTCAGAACGATGTGTCCTATCCCCTTGCTTTAATAAATTCTGCTGGGAATTTGATCAGTACCAGGTGATTTGTGTCTTTTTATCTTTTAAATAACCATCTCGGACTCAAAGGTATTGTGGGTGTCTGTAAACAAATCACCATTCTCGTCCTTTCCTATATTAGTTCTAGGCTTGTAACCTTTCTGAAAACATTGATGTCCATATACAAGACTCTGATGTTATTTATCTTACAGTTACGTTCAAGTTAATGAATTTCTCTTTCCATATATTCCTTTTTTTTCCTGAAATGTCTACTAGTTTCACGTCTTACGTTGTTTATGTTGTCTACATTGCGTTGATTTGGATTCTGCAACCACTGCATTTTAGCCTGCTTCCACAGAACTAAAAATCGTAAATATTCTTAATCAAACCATCGTTAGTGTTGTTTCCATTCATACTGACTGAGACGCTCTTTAGCTGAGATTTTGATATATTCTTTTCGTTATAATTTCAGATCTGTAAATCTGCAAACCTTTCTGATATCTTAATTCGAAACTCTTTCCTAACCTCCAGCTTACTTAGCTCCTTGAGATTAAATCTTTCCACATCCAACGTCTGTGCGGCTTTTTTACTTACCACCAGTCTTTCCCTAACATTTGCAACCACCAGATAGCGATCAATATCACAGTCAGCTCCCCTGATCGTACATGGACTTTACTTGAATGCCATCTCCTATCTCTTAATAAGTGATCAATCTGTGAGTCCTCCCATCAGGATAGGTCAAGGTGTCTATATGAATGTTTCGGTGCTTGAACATCGTTCTCTGAAAAACCAGATTTTTGATGTGGCAACGTTTACTATTCTAAAGCAATTATCATTACTATCCTGATGTAGACGCCCATTCCAAATTGTCGGTTCGAAAATATTCTCTCTCCCTAATTTTGCATTCAAATCTAACAGAATTTTCATATGGTATATAAGAAAGTGGTCGAAAACCTGCGCTGATTTCTCATAAGAACTCTCTTTTGAATCATCATGTTTCTCCTCAGTTGGAGAATGCGCATTCAAGACAATGATATTACACCATCGACCTCTCAGGAATATTTATGGTATCTTATCACTAACAAACTCAACTGTCTTAACTGCTGATAATATGCTGTGGAGTACACAAAATTCTGTCTCAATTGATGATATTCGTTTCTTTTAATATAGAAAAATATATAATCCCCTGTTCTAACTGTGCCCCCCTTGTACTACCTAACTTCCTGTACATCCACTACATCTAATTTATACCTCGCTAATTCCCTAGCTACTGACCTAAGTGACCCTAATCTGTATGGGCTCCTTACATCCCTTGTATACAATTTCAAGTCCATTTTCGATTGTATAAGTCGTACCAAGGAATTTTAGTATGAAAACGAGATACTTTAGTTTTGCTGTGCTAATATTAATTTCATTCTTAATTATTTTAGGCCTTTGTAGTAATGAATTTTTAAGCCTAATTTTGGTCCTACTTGGGTCCCTTTCGTTGTTTGGCAGTGACGTGTTTTGAGAATGTTACGGGGGAAAATTTTACGTCTGTGTTTACAGTATTACTACCAGATAAACGGTATACTCTAACATTACTTACTGAGACTCTAAATGTGCTAATTTTCTGCAATATTTCGGCAAAACAGCCCATTGTCACATGCTAGCGTTGGTGTTGTTGTTACATGCTAATGCCTGGGATCTAAGTTTTTCTTCTACCCACGACTTTTGTTAATATCGTACATTTTTTAAAATTTGTTATTGCTCAGAAAGTCAGTAACATACACTTGGTTATAAAAGATTTCAAAATTGTTCCCTTAACCAATTTACTTAAGTTATTTTTCGTTGGGCGAATAATAGGAGGGGGGGTGTCTGTCTTGTTAGGTTTATATTAATGCAGCAGTGAAAAACATGTACAAAGGAAAAAACACTGCAATAGATAGGTAGGAGTTAAAGAAGAATG
>JGI24700J35501_10930128_pt1 | contig 11582 bp, 6 predicted proteins | sample TergutTh196P1_FD_35501 | JGI IMG/M metagenome (IMG submission 35501) | reverse complement strand
TGATAGTAGCCCAGATTCTGACTTACCTTTGTCTTTGAAGAGAATAACATTTTTTTGTATTTCAACAGAAAGATAAGTGATAAGGCTTTACCTCATACTGAGTTCATCGACCTGACAACGACCTGCTGAATAGCACACAGTGTCCTAGCCTGGGGATCACTGGTTCAAGTTTCGGTCTTCACGATTTTCAGACCGCCTGATAGCTGCATCACACCCTTCTTCCAGCAAGGTAGGAGAAGCGAAAGCATATAAGAGAAGTCGGTTCTGTCTTATTGACAGGATGTTCCATATCGAAATTACGGAAAGGATTTCAATAATAATTTGTATTGGCGGTAAAGTGGACACTGCTTGGAAAAGAATTCATGTATACGCATAGGGTAAAACGTAAGTTGATCATAGGTAGGGTGGAAATGTAGCTCCACACAACTTAATTTCTGAATTAGAAAAAGTGGATGCTCATTAAATAGGGGCTGCCTCAGCTGTAGTTCCGGAACAGATGCCGTGATAAAAAAAAAATTCTGCTCCTGCCGAGTATCCGGCTCCGTTAGTCCAGAAAGGAGCTTTGTAACTGTACTGACTGAGCTACCCCGGCGCCAAGAAATAATGACGAATGGGGTAAAATTTTCCAAGTATACTTAACCCTTAAAGTTCAGGGGTTACTGAACGTAACAGTGCATTCAACTTTCCACAGCTCTGCATTGCCCCGCAAAATGTACGCAGTATTTATGTGTTCCGTCTGTTTCTCAGATTAAACAGCAATTATTTCCCCACGCAACATGAAATATCTTGTCTTTAAAATGAAGAATAAGGGTTTAATGTCGGATAGGAACTGAATATATTTCTATATATCATATAAGGCACAATACAAGGCAGTTCCAGAATAAAAGGCGACTCCCTCTTTCCGACTGAGGTGTTTTGAGGAAAAACTCGGTACATGTAAAAATGTAATAAAAATAATAAACGTCAAAGGAGTGTAACACACTACAAATAATACGTATTGAGTTTTGGTTTAATCCTCCAACTGACTGCATTACTGATGGAGAAAGAGCATCGTTACAAACGCCTTATCTTACAGTACTTACTAAAGAAAAATGCCGAGACCTGACGTATTGTGGAACGCCGTGCGGGCAAGCTTGTAACGCCACCTCTAAGTTTTCGAAAGACTATTTCCGGGAAAAAAAAATCCTCGGCTTTTATTCAGTCATCTATTACATACGTTAATTTTAAGCCCATAATTTATGAAGTCTGGCACTTCATGAAAAACAGTAATACGCTTCACGATTCAAAACGGAAGGATCACCCTGTAACCTTTCCGTAAGACACTGTGTTCTCCAGAACAGTGTCGAACGTGGATGTAAAAGAAAGCAATCTGTGAAACTACACGAACAGTCCGACCTGCACCCACTCATTTATGCTAATCCAGTGCGCCTCACGTCAGGGCCTGTCAGTATAATGTGCTAAGGGCGGGATGTAGTAGGCATGTGGGATCGATTCCCGGCAGGGGAGCAGAATATTTCTTCTTGCACAAAGATGAAACTGTCTCCGGGACCTATTCCGCCTCCTATTTAACCCTTAAAAGCCTGGCGGTTATTATACATATGTATACCTCCAGATATAGCAGCAAAACTCTGTATTTTATTTTCACAACTTACTAATGTATTGTGCATGGTTCTTTAAACAAATGGACATAATTCTGTACACAGCATCAGCGTATTAGTTTTCCAATGGAAGCACAGCGTTCTATTTTAAAAAAAAACTTCTATATACAATACAAGCCGCTTAATCTATTAAGGCCTACCGAGTTGAAGAATACCTGGTATTATACCTTCACTGCCCCCATATATTTTCGTGACTTGATGTTTATGCCTGGGGCGAACATCATCTCTTTCTGACCCTTACTGTAAAGTGCTATTATGACAGAATCAATTCTATTTCATATCCGGCTAGTGTAATCGCTAATTTGCACCAGAATCCAAAACAAACATTTTCTATTTTTAAAAAAACCTGTTAAAGTTGTAGAAAAACGGAATACCCGCATTATATAAAACAAAATTATCCGTTAGATTTACAGGTTAGACTTCAAAATCATTTTCCGCAGTATGACGACTGCAAAGCAAGTGTGATACCTCAATAAGATGTCTGTGGTATGGAAAGTTCTTTAATTATGTACTAGCACGTGCAAGTAGCGAGCATCAGAGCAGTGCAGTGTGCTGAATATCAGAGGCATGTAAAACAGAATTTCAACACATATCTGATATTCAAAGCGCACCAGGACGTGAAGACGTATGGGGCAATTGAGATATTTCTCCTCGCATTACAAATTTGGGCACTATATGGTGGTGGGTGATCAGGTTCACATCCCGGCCTCTATAATCCCAAGGAAAACAACGCTACGCCCATTCGACAGAAAACTGGGTGAGGATCATAGCAAGTATCGTCGTTCCTTCGAAGAAATAAAAATGACTGCCTGTCCAGAGAATCGAAACTCGATTTTCCAGTCGCGAAACCCGTAGACTGGTTACATTACTATTGAGAGTGAATGATTTTTTACACGCAAATCGGTTTAGCTCAAAGTGGCCGTCAGCTTCTTTTTACAAAACAGGGACGATGTATCGCGAAAACATAAATGCATACGAAATTTTGAAACTAGACTCAAATAAGAAAAATGAAGTAACCTTTGACCCAAACCAAAAGTTGGATTCAACAAGGAAGGGAATTTCTTAACACGCTCATTTTGTCAGCATTTTAAGCTAAACACGCTGCCAGTAGCAGTACGAAATTTTGGAAGACAGTGAACAATTAATTGATTACTTAGAAAGGATGTGAAAGGAAGTAGTCGTGAAACATCTTAGCATTTTCGAGGAGGAATTCGGAAAATTCGCGACAAAACCTCTCGAATACAATTACAGACTTTACCTCCTAAACCTCCTTGCTCTTCTGACAGCACAAGAAGCTCCTTGAGACGTTGCCACAGAGACTTGAACAGTCTGCAACACATACACGATGAGCCGACGATTTTCAGGTTAATGTCTTGATGGATCGGGTTGGATGCAAAAAACATAATATCTGTGGGGAACCAGTAGCAAACCGCCACTAAATATACGCTCTTAATTTCTTAAACATTATATCTCGTAAGTTGTGTCCCTGACATGCAATAGATACCTGAACCCTTGATCGGAAACTAACCACAGCTGTTCTCTACACACTTTTATCAGCAGCGCTAATTTCACCCCCACCCCTCGTGTGACAACTTCTCATAGTTGCGAAGTTTGTTCCTGCACATTTCTGCTTTCAATGGACCCCACGGAGAGTAGTTGGACACAGAGAGGTCAGGAGACCTGGATGGCCAAGGTGATGTCACCACAAGGAGAAATAATGCGCCCGGGGATATGGTTAACAGTCAATTAAATCACGTGGCGTGTGCACTGTGGCACCGTCTTGCTAAGACCACCGTTGACGTCGTCAGCGTCCATGCCTAACACCTAAAGCCTCCTGCGTTGATCGGTACAGCAGTTAACTGCATTGCACGACAGCGGGGTCAGTTATTAGGTGTGTTTTTTTTAAATAAACAGCCTGTATTAAATGTCATTTTACTGTTGATTTTCCTTTGTTCTTTGGTTTCTTTGATCCAAAATGATTCATTACCTCAGCGATCTGAAAGTGGTAATATTTTACAGGCACACCCAATCCATCAACACCATCAGTACGCCATCTGCTTATCGTGCAAGGCCTGATGTACTTGAGGGTGGAATGAATCCTCCAGAAATGTGTCCAGGATAAAGTTAAATTGCAGACCAACATTAAGCAGTGTATGTAATTTCTTTATCAGCTTAATCAGCTACTTCTCTGGAGCAGAACAAATTTTAGGAGCTCAAAGTTTCTCAGATGGTAAACAGATTCCTTCCTCTTTCATGCAACTAGTATATTCATTACCGTTTCCAAAAGAGTAGGCCACGTGTATCCACCTATAGCCAGTAGAACCATTCCAAACCTTCACAGACATTTTCGTTCAGATAAATTTACGCCTATCACCCTCCCATTTGTTCTTAGGTCTTCCACGTGTTTCCTTTCTTATAATTTTCGAGTGAAATGTATGTATTTATAACCCCTACGCGATATGCTGCATTCCCATACCATCCCAACCACTTTGATCTACTCTTAATTATTCATAAAGTAACAAAAGCGGCAATATATGTATAACGTAACATTGAGACTCGTTCGCGTAACCACTGTTGCCGTGTAAAAACAATAAGTATTACACAATCTGAGTGTGTGTCCGTAGCCTTAGTTATGCAGTATGAAAAGCGCATGCGCCATATTTTATTGTCATCTGTGGCCTGTCTGGCTCTACAATATATTTTTACGGTATATCATAAAAGGCACAATTTTGGAAAAAAAGCTATTGAACATAAAATATGTGTTTTGATTTTCTCTACGAATTTTGTCTGAAACATCTCTCATTCTAAGAAGAATTCAGCGACATATTATCATAAATGTGCAGAGATCTTCACGCAAAGTACCCGTAGTTCTAGTCAGTTTTTAAACAAGTTTCAAATTCTTCGACAAATTTTTGAAAAATACTGAAATACAAAAGCTCATAAAAATCCACCCAATGGGAGCCGAGTTATTGCATGCGGACGGACAAACGGGAAGACGGATAGACATAACGAAGCTAACAGTCGCTTCTGAACCAGCCTAAAAAATGTGTAGATACTTATTACATAATTTTATCCAGACTGTTGTTATCTTTCTCCTTCAGATCCAAATATTCGCTTTAAACACCCTTAATCTACTGTTATCCCTTAGAGAAAAAAATCGAATTTCACAACCACAAAATGAATGGGCGAAGTTATGGTTTTGTATGAATCTTTTTTATTTTTAGAATACAAGGTAATGCCTTTAGAATTATAAGGCAATGAGAGGAAGCATAAATATGTCCGTCAGTGAATGGAGAAACTAAAAACATAAGACTTTAAGATGCAGTTACAAGCTGGATATACCACATTTGAATCTCGGTTTGGTCACTAACTGTTCTGACCATGGACTTTCGCGGTTTTCCTCAGCATCCCCATGTTAATGTCACAATAGTTAAAGTTCATTCTAGAAAAGGCAGTTAAGGCGCAGCAGGGAAGCAGAAGTACAGTTCTGCGCCTTCTTTAACCTCAGCGCTAGATGGAGGAGGTGTTTAGCACCACGACCCTGTCGTTTTACCCGGGACAGAGTAATCCGGTATCCATTTTACAGAAGGCCGGCTCGACCCCAGGACCGATTTGGAAGAATGCGGAAAATCTCGCCCCCCGACCGGGATTCGATCCTCGGACCGTCCAACCCGTAGGGATTCGCTATACCGACTAAGCTATTCCGGCCCACAATGTCACGCTAGTAGGTCCAATTATATGTCAGCCGCTTCCTTCCATATTCCTTCCAATTTATCATTTCTCATTTAACGGGAATACAAAGCTACGTAGACAAACGCAGCACACAAACTCCAGTAATTTAATGCTGTTCAGATAAAACTAAGAGTTACACAAAATTACAGATAGTTTCAAATACCACACACTGAAGTGTTTCGCAGTGTGTGCTGACAAGAACGTAACTGGATGCTGGACAACCCTGCCGCGCAGCAGTATCCTGTCTATGCTTATCTTCTGTTTACCTTCAAGACAAACACTCGAGTGCTCCTACACCCCGGGTGACACCGGACACCTCCGGAGGGAAATAAAAACGGAATTTCGTGGAATGAGACAAATAACACGTTAGCATAGTGGGAAATATATTGAGCCCGTGCCCACCCCTTCTTTCAAAACAGTGCAACAAGTGAGATGGGCACGCGGTGGGCTCGTCATGGGCACTACTGGCTAAGTAATTAGCTAACTGGTTGTTTGTTATTGGCGTGGTGTGATAAACAGACCCTTAGTCCTGCAGTCTTAAATGAACCTACTATACCAATCCAAAACGACTGATAAATACGGAGCAATGGTGGAGCGATACTTGGAAGGGAAAGCGGACTGAATTATTCTGAAAAACGTATGTGCTAGTGACACTTTATTCACCACGTATTTACACGGACTGCACTGAGATTGAATTCGAAACTCCGGACGACAAAATGGATGCTGACAGCCTAACCTATGGCACAGACAAATCACTGACTACGTAGTTAACGTCACGGATCACAATTATTCCGCATAATCTAATATTCTCACAGCTAGTCAAGAAATTGTCTGCTTTTTATTCAAATAAATTGTTCATTATTGTGTTCGAAGGAGTTTGTGCCAGATAAATCCAATCGCCAATCTCGCACACTTATTTGCTTAATTTCATTTTTAATATTGTCTTCACGTTTACCCCTGCGTCGTCGAAGTGGTCTCTTTCCATCCGGTTTACCATCTGCCTAAATATGCATATTTTCTCTCCCGTGTGTTCTATATTATCACATCCATTCCTCAGTAATGGGTAGAAGGAGGGCTGAGTATAAAACTGACCACTTGCACGTATTTCTACCTCATCCTGACTTCAAGAATGCATGCAGTTATACTTTCTCTCTGCCACAGCTCTTCACGACTTATTGTGTAACTATCGACAGGAAAGATTGAAAATATTTTAGGCGATTTCTCAAAATTGGAAAAAACGACTATTATCTTTTTCACGTCTGTCCGGCTTTCCGTCTATCCGTCTGTCCACCTGGATGGAACAACTCGGCTCCCACTATACGCATTTTGAAGGAATTTGATATCTGATTATTTTTTCTAAAATCTGTAAAGGAATTCAAGTTTCATTAAAATCGAACAAGGTATAACAGGTGCTATACATGAAGACCTATGTACATTTATGACAATATCTCGCTGAATTGTTTTTAGAATGAAAAATGTTTCAATGATGCAGAGAAAATCAAAACACACATTTTGTGTTCAATATTTTTTCCCGGAAATCGTGCCGTGTATGAGAATGTACAAAACATGGTAGAAACAGAAAGGCCACAGATGACAATTTAACACGTTGCATACCATGTGCCTGTTGGATAACTAAGGCTACAGACACATATTCAGAATATTAACAAATTGCTTTTCCACGGCAACAATGGTTACGCTAAAGCGACTCATGTATGTTTCTACGTACATTGCCTCTTTTGGTACCTTCTACATCTGAAGGCAAACAGCTCGTTTGGCAAACACAGGGCGGACCACACTGCGATGTTTTTGGGTCCACTTCAGAGGGCTTACAATTCGCATCTGCCCTTAACTTTTTTTATGTACTTACTGTGCATATTGCATGTATTTTTTTTTCAAACAGAAATGCACAACATATAGATTTTTTATTTTAACATTATTTATATTATAATCACTCCTACATGTTTCGACACATTTGTAGCCTCAGAGAGTTCAAAAGTTGTACGAGGGGGTGCTGATAAGTCCTTAGCCCGACCAGGAAGGAAACAAGCTACAGCGACCAAACTCGGGATTTATTTAACATACCCCACCCCCACGAAGCTCAAAACACTTCTTATCCCGTTGCTCTAACTTATGCAAGCCACTCCAAAAAAAATCATAAGGTTGTCCGTCCAACCAGGTCTCAGCGGCAAGAGTGACCTCCGGATCGCAAGAAAAATAGCGAACATTCAATTATTTTTTTTAGTCCAGGGAACAGGTGGTAGTCCGACGGGACCAGATCCCCAGAATAGGGTCAGTGATCAAGAAACTGGAAGCCCAGGTAGGCCAGATTCTTCTAGGTTGCAAGTTCCCGGTGAGTCGGGGCAATGTCGTGCAAGAACAAGACCCTCCTGGTGACCTGCCCGCGGCGTTTTTCCTTCAAAATGTCCTTCAATTGCACCAGCAGAGATGAGTAATACTCCGCGTTGATAGTTTGGCCCTTTGGAAGATAATAAATGAGGAAGATGCCGTCTTGATCCCAAAAAAATTGAGGCGAGGACTTTTCCAGTGGATATTTGCAATCGGAATTTTTTGGGGGCGGGATGAGCCGCTACGCCGCCACTTCATTGATTGTTGCTTTATCTCCGGGTCATAGTGATATAACCAGGTTTCGTCCGTGGTCACCAGTCGCGACAGGAAATCATCTGGATCGCGCCAAAAGAAATTCCAAAATTTGCTCAGACAACTGGCACCGTTGATGTTTTTTATCCGCGTTCAGGCATTTCGGGACCCACCTCGTGGAGAACTTCCGCATGTCCAAATCTTCACGAATAATGGACCTAATCCTCTCACATGGGATGCCCAGTTGCTCAGCTATTGATTTAGCCGAAATCCGGCGGTCTTCCAAGAATAGCTCGTGAATTTGATGAATAATCTCCGGGGTGGTCACTGTTTTGGGTCGTCCAGGACGAGGCGCATCACAGGTAGAAAAATCGCCACTTTTAAACCGGGACACCCAGTTTTTGACGGTGGCATACGGTGGTGCATGTTCCCCTAATGTTTCTATCAGAATGGCGTGAATTTCTTTCGGCGCCTTGCCTTGCAAGAAAAAAAAATCTTGATGACAGCTCGCGTCTCGAGGTTGTTGAAATCGCGCACGTCGCTTTACATGCTACCTTTCAGCCTCTGTAAAAAGAAAAGACTTGCAATTCGACACATGAACAGATCCCTCTTTACAACTGCACTATCGATTCCGTCCTACGACATCGGGAAGTTTTTCGGCCTAAGGACTTGTCAGCACCCCCTCGTACATCGCTAAAGTTACGTAGTTTCTATAATACTAAAATCAATAGAAATACGACATCGCACACACACAAGATACATCAAAACAAATACCCCAATCTCAGCATACACATTACACATTCTAAACAATAAACACGAATAAGAAAATGCAGACCAAACCATAAAACTACTAAAACCATGCAACAAAAGAAACAAAATGAACTGTTGGGTAACATTTTACATAAAAATCTTCCAACAACAAAACACACTAATCGATGAACAGAATGTCAACGACCTTAACCCACTATACAAATTATATTGTAAAAATCGTATAGATTGCATTTTATCAACAACAACCACATAAATGCTTTAATTTGATAATTTTAATGAAATTTTAATAATATAGAAACTCCATAACTTTAGCGATGTACGACTTTGGAACTCCCTGAGGATGATACAAATTTATCGAAACATGTAGGAGTGATTTTAATATAAATATTGTTAAAATGAAAAATATATATGTTGTGCACTGTTGGTTAAAATAAAAACTATTAACTAGTTTTGTTTACACAGTCAATAAAAATCATGGCAGAGAAGTTAGCGATGTGCACGCTACCAGCTGGAGAGGTCACTAGATCAACGATGGTGACACAGTGACAGCCGAAATCTGTCCTGCGCCTTCAGGTTCCAGCAATGAAGAGGAACTTATGTAACATCAAACGAACCGTCAGACACAAGATGTGGTAACGCGTAGTTTCTTACATATCAGTTTCAAAGGAGCCTATTGTCTCTGCCTTCGGAGGTATACTAAAGTTAAGACAACATATTTCCCCGAAACGTGAGTAATCCCATAACACTGGCGACGGATGGACAGGTTCCTCTGAAACCGTAATATAATCTTCTACACTGAAAGAGTTAGAAGGTACCTACTACCAGAATACACGGCGTCACTTTCCAGAAATAATCTGAATATCTACCGCTGTTAGAACCTCAAATGTGGACTAGGAAAGTTTCATCGAGGACTCCGCTTAATGTAAAAAGCGTCACTGATGATACACAAATAAGTGGCCTTAATAATGTCTTGGCTGCTTTATTACAACCGCCTGACATTTTTTAATTAAATGAAATATAAAGGCTATTCTAAGAATTCCGTTACCACCTGACACAAAACGTCGACGTTGGAAGCACCAGTCAGTTAATGCTCCTTAGAAAATAATTTATTCTTATTCTGAGACTCATGTGACACACATACTCACACTTTGTAGGCAAAAAAGAAAGGATTCTGAAAGTTATGTTCGGTCACGTATTTACGTATGTAATATATTTGACTGGGTAGTGTAGTTTTATGGAACAACACAATCAACAAGAAGGAAGGAACATGTGGATCAGAAATCTATGCTCGGCCATCTTCAGTGATATCATTAAATAAGATGGTGTGTCCACGTACCAACCACTGTACCTTAATCCTGCAATGTCCGGTAGTATTCATATAATCTACCAAGCTTGAAGTTCAAAACCACAACAATTCGCCCTGAAATTCAGTATATTTAGTAACAAACACAACGGCATGGCTTCAGTAAATATTGCTATTATTAGTCAATATTATTCCATCACTCAATACAAGAAAGGAGACACTAGAGGTAATGTGCGTATAACGTAACATTAAGGCGCGTTCGCGCAACCACTGTTGCAGTGAAAAACCATGAGTATTACACAACCTGAGTATGTGAATTTGTAAACTTACGTGTCCAGCATGCAATGCGAATGCGCCTTATTATCATGTAGCCTGCCCCGTTCTGCAATATTTTTCCACATTAGCTCATAAACGGTACGATTTTCTAAAACAAGTTACTGAACACAAAAAGTGTGTTTTTATTTACTCTACAATTTCTGTCTGAAGCACTTCTCATTCTAAGAGGAAGTGAGCGAGATATCATAAAAATGCATATTGGTTTTCGTTTAAAGTACCCTTTATTCTTATCCGATTTTAATGAAACTAGAATTTTCTTGACAGGTTTTGGTAAAATCCTCAAATATCAAATGTCATAAAAATCCGTCTAATGGAAGCCGAGTTGTTCCATGCGGACGGACAGACAGACAGGCAGACATGACAAGGCTAACAGTCGCTTTTCGCAATTTTCCGAAAGCGCCTAAAAAATAATATTCTAAAATGCAATTCTAAATTATTTTATAAACCTGTGTTGTGTTAAACTGAAAAAGTCTAGTTTATTTAGTAATAAACACAACGGAATGGCGTCCATTAAGATTCGCTCCGAGACTTTAAATTGGTTCTCAGAATAGTCAGTGATAATTACCGGAGCGTCCATTGGCACAATTAAATTCATAACTGATAAGTTAACAGTTTTCTGTGAGGAAGGAAATCACCTTTCTAATATTATTCCTATCAGCTTCGCCATTTGCAAGATTATTGTGCTAATACATACAAAAAAAATTCACCTGTACACTACAGGCTTGATAGTTGTCTGGACACAGGTTATTATTTCATTATTTATAGGTATACAGTATAAGGGTATATATGGCTTACACTATAAGCATCTGAGCTATTAGCCTATTAATGAAGTCTAAGGCAGGTTTCAAAGACAGCCTATCAGTAGGTTACACACGTACAATAAGGAATGTCAAAACAACTATGAACACGGTAAAGCACATGGGTGGAACAAGGGGAAATACACGTATGACACAAAAGCGAATGCTGAAGTGTCTGACTAATAAAACCCGAAGGGCAGAATATGTTACGGACGTCATATAAAATGATGGCGGGAACTGTTGAACCTGTTGTTGCTAGCTAAGGCCAAGCGCACAGAAAACCCTCTTTCCTGCCATCGATGAGCAAAGGTAAACTTATCTCATTCCACACCATTGAAGCATGTTTGTTTGTAGGTTTTTGGCGAGACAGCCCCCCCCCCCCAATAG
>JGI24700J35501_10930127_pt1 | contig 11582 bp, 15 predicted proteins | sample TergutTh196P1_FD_35501 | JGI IMG/M metagenome (IMG submission 35501) | reverse complement strand
CCCGACAAGGCGGCCGTCAAGCTCGGCGACAAGGATTTCGGCCTTTTCCAAAAGCCGCTCCAAGTTCGCTCTGGAAGCGGCGGGCGAAAAGACGGCCCCGGCGGGCAGAACTTCCTCCTGCTCGTAGGCGGCTTGTAAGCCGGCCAGCGAGTCAAAGTCGGCGGGAAGGGGCTTTCGCAGTACAAGCCCGGCTGGGGAGGGCGAAAGGGATTTTTCGCCTGGGCTTTGATCTAGAACCATAAGATCGTAATCAATCTTGTCGTAGGCCTTCCTGCCGGCGCCCTCCATGAAACCTTCAAGGCGCAGAACCTCGGCCTTTAGCCCCAAAATCGAGTTGATGTTTTTCGCGGCGAAAAACCCGCAAATGAAGGGCGGCGGCGGTATTTCCGTCTGCCCGCAAAAAACGGGCAAAATCCCTCTTTTTGAATGCAGGATGATCGCGCGTATGCTGGAATCTCTCCCGCTTAAAATCCAGGTTTTGTCGGAGGCGGCCCGGCCGATAAACCGGCTGCAGGCCCCGACATAGTACCCTTCGCTTTTCCGCAAAAAAACTTCTGTGGCGGCCTCTTCGTTTTTTTTCATCTTGCTCCAACGCAGTTTCTCGCTCATTCAGCCTCCCAGCAATTCTATATTTGGCCACTCTCTTGTAAGAAGAAAGGCTCACACAAAGGCACATCGAATTTTAGGCTCACACAAAGGCACAAAGGCACAAAGTTTAGCTTAGAAAGTGCCGCTTCATCTCTACATTATCCCCTATTATGCTCTATTGTAAGGCAAAAGTAAGGCTCAGGTCTTATCATAATCCTCCCTTTGTGCCTTTGTGTCTTTGTGCCTTTGTGTGAGTTTAATTGGGAAAACTCACACAAAGGCGCAAAGTTCAGCTTAGAAAGTGCCGCTTCATCTCTACATTATCCCCTATTATCCCCTATTGTAAGGCAAAAGTAAGGCTCAGGCCTTATCATAATCCTCCCTCCGTGCCTTAGTGTCTTTGTGCCTTTGTGTGAGTTTAATTGGGAAAAATCACACAAAGCCGCAAAGTTTAGCTTAGAAAGTGCCGCTTCATCTCTACATTATCCCCTATTATGCTCTATTGTGAGTCAAAAGTAAGGCTCAGGTCTTATCATAATCCTCCCTTTGTGCCTTTGTGCCTCCGTGTGATTAAAATGGGAGTAAATTCAGAGGCTCGAGCATTCATGCGTTTGTCGTGGTTAATCTAAAGTGCCGTTAATTACCCTTTCTATCCCGTCTTTCATTAATTCCGTGCCGAAATTCAGAATAAAGCCGAGTTTTGTGTTAGTAAGTTTCAGATAGGTCAGCAATTGTTTTTTATGCGCCGCGCTTATCTTTTCAACGGACTTTAGCTCAATAATTACCTTCCCCTCAACAAACAAATCAATGCGAAACCCTTCGTCAAAATACTCCCCTTCAAATTCTATCGGAACGGATACCTGACGTTGAACATGAAGTCCTTTTTGGGTCAATAACTTCGTTAAAACGACTTCATATACCGTTTCCAGTAACCCGGCTCCTAATTTCTTGTGTAAATCAACCGCTGTATCAACTATAACAGCACCGATTTCATTTTCCTTCACTCTTCCTCCGTGCCTTTGTGCCTTTGTGTGAGTTTTTTGAGAAATATGCGCCAGCCGGTTCAGCCTTCCTGACGCTTGCTTTTTTCACTTCTTTCATTATAATAGTTAGATATGAAGCGGTCAATTATTTTCACGGCGGCTTTGACCGCCGCCCTTTTTTTGGCAGTCCCGGCTTTCGCCCAAAGCGGCGCGGGCTTTCCCCGTATCGAGCCGCAAGCGGCGGCGGTCGATTTTTTCCAGCGCGGCCTTGACGGGGGCTTTTCCTGGACAGACTTGGCGGAAATAAGCGTCTGGGCTTCGGGCGGGAACGCCGCCGCCGTCCAAAGGATTCTCGACGTGCAGGGCGCGATAGCGGCCTCGCCCGATTTGCCGCAAGGCCGGCGCGAACTGGCCGACTTCATCCTGCTTTACCTGCACTCCAACGTCTTTCGCGCCTACTCGCTTGACCAAAGCCGGGTGGACACCGTTTTTGCAAACGGCAGGTTCAACTGCGTCTCCTCCGCCGTTCTTTACATTATTCTGGCGCAAGCCTTCGGCATCGAGGCTTACGGAGTTGTAACGAAGGATCACGCCTTTGTCATGGTTCGCATTGACGGCGAGTATATCGATGTCGAGACGACCAGCGCCTTCGGCTTCGACCCCGGCGGCCGCCGCGAGTTCCACGACGACTTCGGCAGGATTACGGGCTTTGTCTATGTGCCCGCCGGGAACTACCACGACCGCCAGACGATTAGCGCGATAGAGCTTGTCTCGGTTATCATGACCAACCACATTGCCAATCTGGAGGCCGCGAGCCGTTTTGCCGAGGCCGTGCCCATCGCCGTTGACCGCTCCGCCCTTCTTACGGGCGTGGGGGCGCAGGCTGTGTCGCCTTTCCGCCACGTTTCGGGCGGCTCCTTTTTCGACGATCCCCGCCGGGACAAAATGAACAGGCTTTTTAACTTGGGAGCCTTCCTCTTGAACTCGCGGCGCGAGGAGGAGGCTCTGCGCTGGGCGGCTTTTGCCTCTCCCCGGTACCCTTGCCCAGAGGGGCGCTGGCAGGAGCTTGTTTTGGCGTCGGTGAACAATCGTGTAATGAGGTTCGTTGCGGCGAACCAGATTGGTCAGGCCAGAACTTTTCTTAATTCCCACGAGGCGGATTTAACGGCCGCAAGTTTTGCCCACTTGGACGTGATGCTTCTTGACAACGAGCTTGTAAGCCGCGCCAACGGGATTCGCACTGCCGGCGACGGGGGCGCGGTGATTTCCGATATCGAGCTTGCCTTGGGGACGGGCAGGATTGCGGCCGGGCGCGGCGGGGAGATTCTGAACTTTGCCATTCAAAGGACGGCTTCCGTGATTGGCGGCGCCGGCGGCTGGCTTACGGCGATTAACTTTATCGAGGATGCCCAGGCGCGTTTTGGTTCCAATGCCGATCTGGATCGCGCTTTGCAGACTTTCCGCCAGAACAGGGTTACGGATTTTCACAATCGTTTTGCCACCGAATGGAACAGGGGGAACTTGGACGAGGCGCGGCGCATTCTGGACGAAGGCCTTGCCGAGTTCCCGGCCAACAGCCAGCTTCAGTCAAACAGGGAGGCCGTCGAGCGGGCTTTGCGGTAGCTTTGCCGAGGTTGCAAAACACATCTTTTTTCTGTTGAAAAAAATTATGGGAGCGTTAGGTGAAATACAAAGAGGAATGCAAGCATATCTGGAAAAACTTGATCCCCAAAGCCGGCCAAGCCGACAATCTGCAAGGGGAGCTTTTGCGGCAAATCGAGAAACTCAGATACGAAGCGCAAAACAACGGAAACATAAACTGGGACAGCGACTTTGAGTATTTTTGCGATTTTTTGAACGCTTCCCTTTGCGAAGGCGGCTTTCTTTCGGCCGATGAAAAAAAAGACGTGGCCGGCGCTTTATCGAAAATAAAAGCATTCGGACAGTTTATGTGCCGGTTTAACAACGGAGACGTTTCCGACGATGAATTTGATGCAAGAAACAGGGGCGAATTTGTAAACATTATGGAAGATGATTTGTACGATGCGGTTTGCGACGCGGTCGGTATGTTTTATTCAAAAAACAAAACCCCGATTCCGTACAAGCCCAACCCGGACATACTCAGGTAAAATCAAAGGAGGACAAACAGATGAAAGGAGCTTTGCCGGAAATAAAGGCACAAGATTTGAAAAACGCACAAGACGCTTGGGACTTTTTGTATGTCATTTTGGGAAAATATTTTGAAATGATGCAAAAAGACGAAAAAATAAAGGAAGAATTTAGCGACGCTCAAATCACGCTTGTTGCATACCGGCATTTTGACGACCAAGTGTGCAACGGCGGTTTTTTGCAGCTTGTCCAAAACGGCTTGGGCGGAATTATTTATGACAAAACTTTTTCACAGACAATAAAGTCATGGGGCGCGGGGGAAACGGCCGCGATAGCGGAGGAAGCGGGAACAATATGCGCCAAACACAAAGAAAAACTGGACCGGCTGACAATGTTGCAACAGGAATTTTCTGCGGCGGCTTCGGAAGTGTATCACAACGATAAAAAGGCTTACGAAAAATTGGAAGCCCGGCATCACGAGGAGGTTTCAAAGTTTTACGATGATTTTGAAGACTTTGAGCCTTTGGAAGACAGATACTACGAGATAATGGAGCGGGAAGTTGAAAAAGTAAAAGCCTATGTTGAAAAAAACATAAGCGAGTTTGCAGTCGTAACATAGGGAATAATTAGGTACGGCGGCAAGCGCATGAAAAAAGCAAAAAGTTCAAACGCAAAGCGCGTAAAAATGCGGCGCAAAAGGAGTGAGAACCGGTTTATATTTTGGCTGCTGATTATTGCGCTCGGGGGATTGGCCGGGATGTCCGGCATTGGGGCTTTTACAAACCAAATTGGGCTTAGGGAAAACGGTTTTGAAACAACCGCAACGGTAACGGAACTGCGAGAAACAAGGCGGCGGGTTGGCAGAACTGCAACAACCAGAGGGAGCGTGTTTGTGCAGTACGAAGTCGGCGGCGCAATTTACACCAACCGTTTGAACATTGAATTTCGCCAGGCCTACATTGGCGAAGAATTACGCATATACTACGATCCGAGCAACCCCGCCCGGATAACGCCGGCAGACAGAAGCCGGGCGACAGACAGCCCCGGGCGTTTCATTGTGCTTTTTTCATTCAGCGCGCTGCTTATTTCTTTGGGCATCGTCTCTATAATAAAATTGAAACGGCAACAAAACAAAGCCAGCTTTTCGCCTGCTGGCGGGCAATCCGGGGGCTGTTGACAAAAATTATAGAAAAGGGCATAATTGTTTTATGGACATGAAGGGAAAAATAGATTTTTGCAAAAGGCTCATTGCCTTAGCTTTTTTCGGGGCGGTTTTGTTAAGCTGCGCCAGCGTGCCGGATCAAGCGCATTCACCCGGCGTTTCGGGGTTTGCACTGCGCGAAATGTCTTTAAGCGGGGAACTTTACGGGCTTGATGAAATTTCGGTTTTTTTCCCACGGGAATTATTTTTTATCAGCAGGTCGGAGGAATCTTTTCTTGCATTTTTCAGGGAAAATGGCGGCGTTATCCCCCAGTGGGAGACCTTGGCCAACGACATTGTAACATTTTGGGAAAACTACCCGGAGAATGCCGGAACGGTGGACATTGGCGTAAGTTTTCCGCCGGCAAATCTAACCGCTGTGGGGTTAATGCTCGAAGAGGCCATTCAGTCAATTTTGGAGACGGTGATACGGGACTTTGACTCAATTTCAAACTTTGCAAGAGAAACGAATGAGGCTTACACGCGGTTTGTTTTTTTTGCCGATCTTGAAGCATTAAGCGAAGATGCAAGTGTTATCTGGCTGTTTGATTTTGTGTTTCCCTCATTAGGCCAGTTCGAATATGTTAGCCGGGTAATCCACCTGTACAACATGGTCGAATTAAAAGAAATTGTTTTTTACATGGAAGACAAAAACACCTTGGAACGAATTGGAATCTACAGTTTTTTCGACGATGCGCCGGCCGGCCTTTCAATGCGCCATGGCATTTTTTGGGGTGATTAACATAACGGGGGCTTGTTAGGGGAATAAAATGACACACGGGAAAAAATTTATCGGCGTTCTGTTTTTTTCGCTTGTTTTTTACGCTTCTTGTTTGCAGACAAGCCCTGCGGGAGCGTCAATGTCCGTAAGGGCCGGCATAGAAATTTACTCGGGCAGTGCAATTGTAAGAATCGACGGAAGGGTCAACGAAAATTTGCACGTTTGGAGTATCTTTCACGAGTCGCAAGATGCAAGGTTTAATGACCCCCCGGCAATAAGGGAAGGGACTATAACAAGAAATGAAACACGGGTTATGGCCGCCGGCGAAGTGTATATGTTTTCAGTATTGCCGACAGAAACCGTTACAATAAACGTAAGGTCATCGGACGGCAGCGATGTTGAGCTAATCGTACACAGGCAAGGGAGGGAAGAAAAACGTACAATAACCGGCGCAAATATGCTAGGGGCGACAATAGGGTTTCACAACAGGTAAAGGGCGGCTGGGAAAAGGATTGCCGTGGGCAAAATTGCTTAAAAACGCATTGACAAGGCGGGAAATGAATGGTAAAATGATAAACAGAATTGGAGGGAAAAATGGAAAAAATAACAAGTTTTGTAAATTGGGCTAAGGATAACGGCTGGAACATAACATTAAAAGACAGCCAAACAGAAAACCTGCCGCAAGAAATTTTGGGAAGATATAATATTCCCGGCGAATATAAAACATTTGTGCAAAACATTGAAGTTTGCACAAATGCCGCTGAAAATGTATGGTTTTTATGCATTGAAGAATACCTGCCAAAATCTGAAGACAGCTTTAGATGGAATGAATTTGAATTAATCAGCCTTGGGGCGGCAGATGATGACAGCGAACTGATAAATGATGTAAAAAATTATTGGGACAAGCACCTGCCAATAATAATGAGCGTAAAAAACGGCTATGAATACTATGCCATAAACATCGAAAGTAAAGAAATCGTGTACGGCTATGAACCAGAGTTTGAAGAAAACGAAACAGTCGGAAATAATTTCGAGGAATTTTTGGAAAAAATAATACGGCAAGAGATAAAGCTGTAAACAACGGAGGGCGGTATGTTTGTTATAGAATCTGTGGACAAAATAAAAGATGAGATAATTGGCGAAAGCGTTCAAAAGCACAATTTCCCCAAATCAACGGTTTTTCCCTTTGGCGATTTGTATAAAGAAATTGTTACAAAAATAAAAACGCTGGAAATTTCTGCGGAATGCATATTATACGGTTCGGTAGAATCATATAATGCTACCAAGGAATTTTCAGACAAGGATTACTGGAGCCAAAACACCTCCGATGAAGAAATTAAAAATTACTGGATCATTGGGCGAACCGGCCAAGGGGATAGCTGGGTAATGGATATAAACCATAAGGTGTTTTTTTACGATCATGGTTTGGAAGAAATGTCCCAGGAAAACTTTGTAGATTTTAATATAAATTTTGAACAGTGGCTTCAGTTTGCATATTTAAACAAAAGGCTGGAGGTTATTTATAACGAAGGAAACTACAATGAGGAAGTTGGAACAAAATACAAGGAAAAACTGAAAGAAATTAGCAAAGAGCTATTGGAAAACTATCCGTGGGCAGATTATGACAATCTTGTGATTGAATAAAAGTATGGCGGTTGGTAAAAAAATGGAAAACAGGGTGTTTATCGATTTTATAAAATGCGAGTACGGCGGTGCATACGGCGGCGGGTTAGATGAGCCGTTTCGTTATATGGGCAGAATAATTTCTGACAGATTCCAATCCGAAAACATCGAATTTTCATGTAAAGAAATTGAAATCCAATTGACATTCTTAAAACCAAATGAAAAAAGTGAAACTGATATAAACTTTTACAGCAAATTGCCAAATTACTACAGGGGCAAGAATATGATAAGAGTTTCTGTTCCTTTTTCAACGGAACAGGAAAAAGATTTATCGAGTTTGTTTCAGCTAATATACAAAGTTTTTGATATTATCGCTTCAAAGAAAAAGAAAGGCGATGTTTATGACAAAGAAAAAATAGAATCGAGTTTGCTGAAACTGGAAGAAGAATTAAAATCGGCCGATTTATGGGAATTAAACCAAAAGTACGAAAACCTTTTGCGTCAAAAAACCATAGAAAGAGTTAAAAAAGAGCGGGAAACCAGAGAACAGGCTAATAATGAAGGAAAACGGTTGATTTATGATTTGCGGCTTTATTACCGTTTTGACAATATTGGAAACCTTTATTTTGCACCTTATGACAATAGACTTTGCGATAGAATATTAGAAAAACTTAGGCAAAGAAAATTCAAACTTCCGGGCTATAGCCATTTATACGTTCAGGTATCTGACACTTTTGAGAACGCTCTGTATCATTCTGTCAGAGCAGAAAATTGGTTTGTTTACGGTTTGGCCGTTTTGGAAAATTATATTGATTATGAAACAAAGAGCGAAGCCGAAAAACAAAAAATTATTTTCGGTTTAATAAAAGAAGGATTGCATGACATTGCAAAAATTGACAAGTTGGATGTTAATGTATTAAACGAAGTTTTAGATGAAGTGGAAAAAAGAATTAAATAATCAACAACCTCGCCCTGAAGGGCGAGGTATGCTGTTCTTTTAAGGAGATTGCATTCGGGTTTAATACCCCTTTTCGCCCTAAAGGGCGGGGTATTAAACCCTCAGCACGAATAAAACAGGCGCGGCCTTGCGCTAAAAACTAACAGAGCTTTGTTCCCCGCAAACTTCCAAAAAAACCGATCCCTTGGCGTTTGCCCCAGAGCCGTCCGTTACAATAAGAAAAGTGTCGATACTGATGCCGCGCAAAAGCTTTGCCAGAACGCCGGGTTGGTCATGCGAAAGCCCGTCGGCTAAACCCAGGGCAAGTTCCTCAAGGGCGGTTTTTTCATGGCAAAGGGCGACGTAGCCGGGGCCGCCGGGGAAGGTTTGCAGGAAAAGACTCTCCCCGATTGGCTCCAGGCGGCCATCCGCGCTTGCGACTTCCAAGTGCGGCGAACCGATTATGCCCCCCGTGCGATTTTGCGCCCACGGCAAACACGCGCTAACACCCGCCGCGCAAATATACTCCCCGCAATGCTTCTTTACCGCCTGCGCCAGCTTGTAATCTATGTCATAAATACTCTCGCCGGCGCTGAATTCCAAGGCGTAAAGGGAGAGAATATCACGGCGGCTCTGTCGCTCAAAGCCTGCCCGGCACAAGACCCCTGCCAAAAGCGGCGTGCCGCAACGGGCTTGCAAGCGCAGTGCAAAGCCGCCAAGAGATTTATTCGCGTAACTCATTTTCAGGGAACTGTTCCAATACGGCGCGCGCCATAGCGGAATTTATTTGCGAAAGCCCGACGGGGTTTTCGCTGTATGCCTGGCGATATGCCTGGCAAAAGGCCTCGATTGCGGCCTTGGCTTCCACATAGGGGCCGGGAACATTTATAACAAGGGTTCCATTTTTTTCGCCGCACACAAGCTTGCACCACAAGTGCCCGTTTTTCCCCCATATTTCCCGCACAGACTTTTTTTCTAAAAGGCTTTCCAGCGCACCGTGCGTAAAATCCTCGCTTAAAGAACTGTCATAGACCCGGCCGCCGCCCGAACCGCCAATAAGCACGACAAGCCCTACGCCCCGCTCTATCCACTTTTCAACGGCGGCGGCAATCTCCTTCGCATCGTCATCCACAGGGGCGGCGCGATGGACGATACAAAGGGGATTCATCGAGATAAGGCTGAACATTACAGCCGGGCTGTTGGTGTCAAGCACCGTGCCGTCTTTAATTTCGCCCCCAGTGGGGATAATAACCGCTTCGTTCACAGGTTTAGCCATTTTTCCTTTGCGCATTTCGCATAACCGTTCCGCAAATGCGGAATTTCTTCGTAACCGACACTCACGGTTTTTGGCGAGCAGGAAGCCTTTGCAAGATCGGCCGCCGTTATGCCCTCGCAAAGGGATACGGCACGGAGCAGGCCTTCCTCGTCTTTAAGAATGTTTTCTGCATCCATGCCGTAAACGTCCATGTCTATCGAGTTTCCCGTAACGCCTATCACGCGGACTGTGCTTTGCAGGCGGGCACTTAAAGTCGTCTCCAAGTTACGCGCATTAAGTGCCTTCACTTTAAGGCCGCTAATTTTCAAAACAGTTTTGTCGGCGTGGGCGATTACAAACTCGCCGTCCGGATTATCCAACGGAAATCTCCCTTTCAAGCGCGATTTCTTTTGCGTTTATTTTTTTCGCGCCATCCACGCCCGGTATAATCTCGTCGGCACGCTCCTGTATTTCCTTCCCGTTTAGCGGCGGCACTTTTTCTTTAAGAAAGGCCTGCGTAATGCCCACCGCGTCAAGCTCCGCCTGGGCGGAATCCTCGATGCGGCTAAAATCAATTTCCGCCCCCATGTGTTTGGCCACGCAGAGCACCGCCGGGGAACAGCCCAATTCACGCGCAGGAACACAGCCGCTTTCTATCGCTTTTACGATGTAAAAAGCCAGAACGCTTTTTTCCGCCACAATGCAGGGAATGTCCCTTTTCAACGTTGTCGCGTAATGCCCGCAATTGTGCGCGCTCTGCCCCGCCTTGAACTGCCTTGTCGGGAACACGCGCCCGTATTTTTCGGCGACCGTCATGCCTATGCCTACCGAGACCGTTTCCCCCGTCATCCCGACAAGCACGTTGCCGCCAGTTACGCACTGCATCTGCCCAAGGAAGGGTAACAGGATTTCTTCCATTGTTATAATGTCCATCATTTCTGTCGCAGAATTATTGTTAGAAGCTCTGCCGGAAATCGCAACATTATGCACGGGGATTATTTTTTTAGCCGGGTCAGGGCCGCGAAAAAGTTTTCTGCCGCTGTATGATTTTTTCCATTGCAAAAGATGCGGCTCTTCGCGCACAATCTCTTCGCTGTAAGGAATTTCCGCCATAGAAAGCATCCCAAAATCCGGGTTCACCTTGCCCTTGTCCGATGCCCCCATGCAGATGATAGCCCCGTCTACCATGATGCCGTCGCTTGTGGTCGTTACGGCACTCGTATCGAAAACGTTAATGCCGGCAGCCCCCGGGGTGTTTCGCGCAATTTCTTTTATCGCTTGCCCGCTGTCAAGACCTGCGGCCTCTATGTCTTTTTTTTCGACAAACACAATGTTAAGCGGGATTGTCTTTCCGTCTATGTTTCCCTGCGGGATAATTTTGTAGCGTAACACGGCCATGTTTCGATCCCTCCTTAATGCCTGCCGATTGGCGGCCGTCTGTCTTCGATTTCGGGGCAGTCCCCCAGAAAGGCTTCTTCCGTTGGGTGCAAAATGTTGATAACATCGATAACGGCCTTTTGCGCCTTGCCGTCTTTGTCCAGCGCCTTGATCAATACCGTGTGCATTGTTTCCGGCACTCGCGGCATAACCGTCAATTCGATTTTCTCGATACCTTCCCGCGTGGCCAGTTCCTGCACGGCCTGCTCTATGCGCCCGGTGCGCAGGGACTGCATCTTCGCGCTTTTAAGGTTTTCAAGCCCGTTTATGGCGACAGGCTTTTCGCGCCCGCCTTTTTTGCCGGCATTTATCATTTTTTCGATAAATTCAGGCAGTTTGGTGTGCATCATCCGCATAAGACCCCCCTTGTTTTCCTGTTTTCTGACACGTTCATTTTACAATGTATTCTTGCAGAAAGCAAGAGGGCGTTTGCGGCTCTCCACGACAAACGCATGAACGGCACGAACCTCGGAATTTACTCCCATTTTAATCACACAAAGGCACAAAGACACGAAGGCACAAAGGTTAGGATTGAGCTACGGTAAGCCCGCACCTTTCTTTTGTATCATTATCGAACATAAGAGCGGAAGGAAGAAGTAGGAATGAAGCAGGGCATTCTAATCAGTGCTTTGTGCCGCGAACCAGAGGTTCGATGCGCCGCGAACCTTTGGTTCGATGTGCCTCCGTGTGATAAAAATGGGAGTAAATTCCGAAGCTCGAGCATTCAT
>JGI24700J35501_10930126_pt1 | contig 11582 bp, 6 predicted proteins | sample TergutTh196P1_FD_35501 | JGI IMG/M metagenome (IMG submission 35501) | reverse complement strand
CATACCTGGCAATGAACTCACATCACATTAACACTACATACCAATAACAAGCCAAACGATAGGCACAATGAAAGCTAAAAAGAACTGCCTCATAAGCCTAGTTCAGTCTTCTCCAGGTAGTTTAAAACTTAGGGCTTTTATACTGAATTCCTAGACAATGCAGTATGTTCAAACGTAAGGGAAGCATCGTCAGTCACAACAATATTCATAAATTAATTAAGATGAAATTTAAGTTGCATGTTTTGGTGCACCTATAAACCAGCCATCACAAGGCACTAAGATACAAAGAAAAATTATACGTGTTACACCTTATCTAGTTTTCATAATATTTGCATTGAGATCTCAACTTGTATACAATAGTACATACACATGATATATGATAAGCCAAAAATTATTGGGTACTGATAAATATATATAATAGTAATTGGTTCAAAGTTTGAGAATATTTGTAATTATAATCAACACAACTTTATAATCACAAGTTATTAAAATTGTTAGAATTATTAAAAAATTACTAAAATTGTTGCTTCCCAGTACATTTGTAGAAATTAATCAGTGATGGTGGCCAAGAGGATATTAGGTCTTTTTCTGAATACATAATTTTGAAAAATGCGTGTCATTCATATGTATGTTTTTTAAAATTTATTTTCTTGTTAGTCATTCTCCATAGGAATTAACTGTAAATTAATAAGGCAATGGAAGATTGGTATTAGATTCTACTGCAGTATGTAACGTAATGTAACAAATGTCTCAAAGGGTTAAGATATGAAGCTGTAAAGGCAACTGAATTCAATGTCAGCATTATCAAAGAAGTCACTCCAATGAGTCTTTACACTTTGACAAGCCACCAACTTCACACAGACATATAATTTTAAGTGTCATATTCAAACATAAGCTCTTCCAGCCTGCTGTCATTATCAAGTTTCAACACTTTAACTTAAACAGGGAGCGAAAACACAGAAAAAAATGTCAAACCTGTTCACTAGCTGACTACACAATGTACAAAGAAATGAGCTACTTTATAGAAAGGACGATTCAGATGATTTCATACAAAAGATGTTTCCACAAACAAGAACTTGGACAGTGTAAACTGCTCACTAATTCTGGAATACAGACTACCTCCTAGGCAAGAAAGGGGAATAGACTACAGGGTAATGGCACATTTATGAACTGGTAGCCATAAGAGTACCAGAAGCAAAACTTGGAAGTACATTTGGTGCAGAAAAATATCCCTTGTTGTATGTATAACATTAATGCACTGATGGTGTCAATGACAGGTCACTACAAATACAGGGCATTTCATAATGTTTTCCATGATTACAAACATTTATAACAAGGAAACCAAAGAACCTACCTTAATGGAATTGTTCACAGCCACAGGAAAACTGAAAAAGTTTTTTTTTTGACAACTAGAAATGTTCGATGTGTGCACCACGGGTGACGAGTGTGTGGTACAAATTTGAATATTGTATCAATGTGTGCCGTGTCACCAGTGGTGCACAAATCGAACATCTCTAGCTGTCAAAAAAAACTTTTTCACTTTTTCTGTGGCTGTGAAAACTTCCATTAAGGTAGGTCCTTTGGTTTTCTTGTTGTAAATGTTTGTAATAATGGAGAACATTATGAAATGCCCTGTATAATGAAGACATTATAAGCCATACACATTCTGTTACAACCAAACATAACCACATTTATTTATTTATTATCATAATTATCTATGTTACTAAGTGGACTTGTGAGTTAAATGTAACCTGCTAAATATGCCTTCTTCAAGAGCATTCAGAACACTTGTATGTGAAAATGAAAATATGTCAGTCTCTCTTAGAATGCAATAATAATGTGGAATACCAGAACAAAACTTTAAAATCATTAACATTTAAATAAACAAACCATCAGTAGTAAAATCTACAGAAAAATTAAATCTGAAAAAACTACAAGCTTAACTGTAATAAATACAACACAAATTGCATGAATAAAAAACATCTTATCATGCATGTATGTTACAGACACTCTAAAAATAATGTCCAAAACCAGTACCTGAACACGTGTGTCAGTACCATCATTCTGCAACTTTAGAATGGTGCGCAGAAATTCTTTGCTGTCCACAGAACGCATCAGAGTGTACATAGCCGGCAAGTTCTTGTAGCACAGGTTCACCAAAACACCAAGTGACAAACTTATCACATCCTTCTCCCCATTAACAATCCATGATGTCAGTGTCGATATGAGACAAGGCAAATGTCCTTCTTGCCATGAGATCTTCACACCATACGTCAACTCCTAACAAAATGCACAAAACACAAAAAATGGAACACCCTTATTCCTTCTGAGAAGATAAAGAATGATGTTACAATATAGTGATCATGTACTTTAGGTTATTTAGAAGACATATATGTCACCAAATACCTTGAAAGAATATTCATATCTGCCTGTTAGAACCGAACCCAACTTTAAGTAAAGTAAACTAAATGCATCTAACATAACCAAGCACAAAACTAGAATGTGCGAAAAAGAAAGAAGGAAAACAACACTGAAAATGTCATATTCCATGCCATAGCAGACTTTAAGTGGGCACTATTTATGTTCAAAAAATCACACGGTTTCATGGTACATGGGCAAATGCAATTTCATTTATGCCCATATGAAAAGTATGACCATTGCTGCGCTGGTCTTCATGAAACCATAAAAATCAAAAGTTTACATACAGACTTCTTACACCAAGTTTCACCCATAATCAGACATCAAATGTGGAAAGTACAAACAGAAATTAATTTATGCCCCTACATTAAGTATGGCATTCACATTACCAAATTTCACAAAACTCATAATCAGTCAACACATTTTTGTTGATGTATCAGGTAACAAATTTCTCAAATTCGACAAAAAATATACAATAGGCAGGCAAGATTTTATTTATGCCCTTAAGTAAAGTGTGGTGTTCACTGGATCAATTTTATGAAAAATTATAACTGTTCAACAACATTTTGTAGAAATCTTCTGTAACAATTTAACCAAAATCAGTCAAGAAACACAAGAAGTATTCATACAAGTTCATTGACACCCTTCAGTAAACAATCACTGTAACTGATCTGATTTTTACAAAACTCAAATTTGCACAACAACTTTTAATAAAAAAATTTGCATAGCAAAATTTCATGAAAATTGGTCAAAGAGTTTAGTCGCTCATACCAGGTCACAGATGGACAGTCCCCCACAGAAGGCATTCTTCTTTTACTTCATAAGAAAAGCCTAAAATGGCCAGACACGGGGAAAATTGGTTGTTTTAACTTCTCTGGTAAAATTATAAATAAGCATCAGTGAAATATTAAATCGTTAATTAAAGGAGAGTATAGTCAAACACAACTTGTTTAGATAAGATGGTATATTCTGCAATTGAAACTACATGTTTCGGCCTTTACTGGCCATCTTCAGGTTTCTACAATATTAAGGAAGAGTCTATATAAGCTATAACAACTGTGAGGGGGTGTTGATTAAGAGATCTCTACATCAATCCCCTAACCACGCTGTTTCTAGTGCAAAAGTTATTTGTAGACATGGAGAAATTTATAAATATGGAGAAAATTTACTCAGCGGTGTGGAGGCGGGGGTGTTCTCCTATTGTAGAAACCTGAAGATGGTCAGTAAGGGCCGCAACATGTAGTTTCAATTGCAGAATATACCATCTTTTCTAAACAAGTTGTGTTTGACTATACTCTCCTTTAATTAGTTACACGCACAACGGGGATGACACACATTAAAGAAATATTAAATCATATGAAATTTTTGTGCAAGCAAAAGAGACACAGTTAATCTGTGTGCTTGGAATGTACAAATACTAAAATGCAATAAAATTACAGAATTACAGAAATATACATATTCTTGCATGAATCACCTGCAACAGCTGTAGCACACGAATCTTTTTGTCCTGTATGATGTTTGCACCAAGAAGCCTAGTGAGGATAGGTGCAAACTTGTAGGTATGAATTAGTGCGTGTCGAGCAGCTGGGTTCCGACAAGCATGATGCAAAACTCCAACGGCGCACCAGATAAGCCCTGAACTGGGCTCCAGCATAGACATAAGTTCATGCAAACTAACATAAAACTCAGCAGCAACGCAACTAGCAGGATCAAATATACTCATATCTGATGTCACACCCAACATCTAGAATGAAAGCAATTAACACGTGCAAAAGGCTATAGATGTTTATTATCATTAAACAATGGGTGACTGAACACATACACACAAGCTTAAAAGATTGTATTTAATTACAAAAGTTATAAATAACAGACACATTTAAAGTCAATTTACACTTCACTGCACACTCTACAGAAACCTGGTGGGAATTGTAACAACTTTCGTTTAACCAAGACTTTAAGGTCTCATATACATAAACTGCTTCACTGTTTGCATTATTATATTTACATTATTTGCACAACAAGGGTCTTTGAAATACTGCATACCTACATGAGAATTTAAACCAAGGTGGTTAGAAGCTACAGCATTCACGAAATATGTCAATAGAGAAAAGAAATGTAGAAGCTGTGCCAAAGAGAGTAACCAAAATTTAATTCAGACTGTACGGAATAGAAAAACATTATTCAGAACCTCTAGGCTGAATTTCATCTAAAAATCAGGTGTTAAACAGGTAGAAGAAAGAAGAAAAACAAGATCCAAAGACAGCCATGTTTCTAAATAGGTCTACTTTCAAAATGGTCAAAATTATGGTCAACTAAGTAAGATGTCAAAAGACAAAAAATACAACATGAAAGTCACATTACAAAATGCATCTGCAAGACAATGCACCACTGTATGATAAACAGTTCAACTTAAAAAGTGTTCCTAGATATAGGCCACTATTTCTTAACCTGCAAATATCGTTGCAGAAAACTAGATGTTTTTTCAGTGCGATGTTTGGAGTAATCCAAACAACATCCTATAAAGGCTTTCATGTGCTGATACTTCTCCATGACATATGTGTATCTGTGCAACCACAGGCCCTGGAAAAACCAAAAAAGAATATAAATCTGCTTTCACTTTACAAACACAACCCTGAATCAGGTAAATACAGCTAACACCCTTACATCCCATTTCTTTTGCTTCCAATTTAATATTATTCTCCTACCCAACCTACATCTACCAAGTGTATTTTTTTCCATTGTTTTTCAACCTAAAGTTTTGAAGGCACTGCTCATCCGCCAGTGCATGTTACAGGCTACATTTATCTCATTCTCATTCATTTTATCACCCTAATAATATTTCATGAAAAGTATAAATTATGAAGTTTCTCATTATGTAATTTTCTCCTTCCTTTGCAACTTCTGTCTTGGATACTCAACACTCTGTTGGTTAACAGTCTTATCTATTTGTTTCTATCATGTTGCAAGACTCACACAAAACAAGAACTAAACTCCTTGGAAATGTCGATTCTTCAAAGGTATCACAATCAAGAGTTGTAGTGAATCCCTTGGAACATAAGGAACGGCTGCATGGAAAAGTTTCCAACACATTCTGACATACAAGATATAGGCTGTATACAAACATGACCTTAATGTGCCAAATACTAACTTCAGCAAACGTAAGAAATGAGTTTACTGTACCGGAATCAAAGTTATTAAATAATCTTCCACCTATCACAAACACTTTACCACGATATGACGGTATTTAGGACTACTATGTAGAAAAATTGGCCTGGGTCAAGAATTCTCAATTCTTATAAAAGCAGGTAAGTAAAATGGTGTTGGTTTCAGTATAAAATACCATTCTCTAACACTGTAAATAGATACTTATCATGCATTTATATTTACATTTGCACTTCCAACAATCATTCTATTAGACCACAACACATTCTACATCGTTCCGATGGAGGATCCACGCATTTGCTACAGATATACCTCACAGCAAAATTTATGAAAATCCTTTACCAGAAAAGAATGAAAACTCCCTTGAGTGACACTAGCAGCACATCAGTATAATGTGTAAGTAATAATTTAAAGATAATACCTGCTACTTTCAGTTACGCAGCCTTAAATTTTGGCTCTTCGTTACGCCATGAATACCAACACAACGTTACACATTTCTTTCGGAGGTCCACATATTTCTCTTTTTCCTTCGTTGTAGGGAAAATGACACATCGCGAACAGAAAGTTCTGCATTGTGTGAACGAAAGGAATGCTACTCTCAGTATTATATCATACTTTTTGCTACACAGCTACAGAAGGAAGAGTCAGTTACAACTCATACAGTATATATCCGAACTCCCAGTCATAATTTCTTTCGGTCTGTCAAGGACTTTTTATTATTTTCGGTTACTAGAAGGAAGGACTACCAACCAAACACCTGAAAATTATCGGATTGGTTCATTCGATAGTTAGGGACTATCCGGGCAGGAGATTTTTCTCTTCTCCGAAACGTCCAGACCGGCTCTGGAGTCCATCCAGTCTTTTGAATGGGTATCGGGGGCTCTTTATCCGGGGATTATGCCGCCAGGATATGAGGCTGACTGAGGTCCAAACGAGTACCAATGTTAATAATGAGTTGAGCCATACCTTCACTGCGCCATCTATGCCTTCATGATGTACAGGGACAACTTATGGTGGCTAAATACAAATGCTGGAACATGTAACCGTTTTATTCAATACTAAAGAATATTATAATGACTTGCATTCTTTGCTATTAATGTGGTCTACAAGCATCCTAAAAACCTGGCCATGCAGTAACTCAGCTTTATTTCAGTGCCATCTTCCCAGGTGAAAGAAAATCTTTAACAAGAACAACTTTGAACCACTCTTTCATCTACCTTATTTGGCACCTAGTGACCTCTCTCTCCTTCCCAAGTTAGTGAGAGAGAGAGAGAGGCAAAAGTGGGTAGGTGGGAATCCCAGTGATCAACCAAAGTGCTAAACAAGATCTTGATGCAGAAAGAATACCAGAAATGCTTCACACAAATTACAGGACCCTGGGATTTATAGGGGTCAGGGGGAGAATATAAGGACCTTGATTACTTTGACTGTACTCACTCAGATTCAGCAGGTATGACACATTTTGTTTGGATCAGCACCAGCTACTTTTTGATAGCACACATTGTCATGTTGTAAACTCAGTAAAGGAAAACAATACAGCATCAGTCAAAACACAACTTATATTCTTTTTCTACTGACTTTGGCAATATGTTTCAGGTTGAATCAATTCAACACCACCCTGATGATGGATTGATTCATTCAGGTTTTAATTGCTGGCTCATGACCTAACCGGTTTAGATCAAAAGGCAACATTTCTGTCTTTTATACTTCATACTCTTTTTGGAGCAGGAAATAAAAAGCAACTTGGTACTACTTTTGTAGCACAAAAAGGAACAACTGCATTACATGACACAGCTAGGCCCTGCAGAACTAAAGCATTAGTACACTTACCTTATACTGCAGTTATAATTTTACAGTACTATTACAGAACCACTACAACCCTTGTATGGTGATCAGCTTTACTTTGCCTTTGGAAGGTTGTATGGAAAGTTGTGCCAGTTGCTCACCATTAAGTAAAACACATATGAGCCAGAAACAGCAAAGAAGGAACTTTCCAGCCCACAGTAACATACATTTGATAAACTAAGTCTTCTTCAATGGAGCTTATAAATCTACCACAGGGCACTATGCAACAATTACTTCACCAAACATCACATTTTTTCAACAAACTAAACATTCATAAAACAAGGTTCAAAGTACATTCTTCTTTCTACCAATATATTTGACTTCTGTGTTTGGGGAACTTCATAATTTACACTCCTACACATTATTACAATGTTCACACAAAGGAAGATGATACGAGAAAAGCCATCAACATGTGTCAGGAAACCTCATGATAAGACAACACTTGAGAGGCCTAGTTGAAGATGGGAGGATAACTTAAAAATGAAAAACATGAATTCATCTGGCTCAAGATGTGGTCCAGTGCAACTGCCATGGATACAGCAATGTACTTTTAGGGTTTGAGCAAGAACCTTTCTGACAGACTCAGCAATTATCAGATCCTCGATGAGGACTGTTCCACTTAATTACTTCCTAAAGGAATGGCTATGTTACAAATTCTTTTAAAATCAGATTTCATTAAATTTACATTCATATAGTTCTTGCATTTATGGATTTTCTGCAAATATCACTGCTGCTCTGGACGTTCATAACCATTGTGCCTTATACAATATTCCTAATTTCGAGTCGAAACTACACATACAGAAACACATTAATTAACAAAAGTGATAAATGCAATAAATAGCCTTAATAGCAATGGGAATTTAAATTTCAGACGAGAACATAACCAAAATATTTAAGTTACACAGGATTTTGTCTAAGATGTGGGCTACCTCTTGCACTACATAATACAAATGCAGTGCATTATGGTATACAACAAATGTAAAAGAAATATGAATTTGCGTGGAAGAAATTACCCAACATACATTGATGGCTGAAATATCACAAAATAACTTCGCTCTCAGGGCCAATGCACTAAATGAACATGCAAGAAACCAAAGCAAAAGTTGTGGGAATACACATTCTAGGAAGACCTCATGATACCCCACTTCCTTGCAAATTCTTAAACCTTATGACAGGCTGATTGGAACTATAAATCAATAATTATAAAATTCAACAATCCATTTTTATACACATATTCAGGTGGTACTCATTCTCATGAATGTAATTTGCCAGGAACAACATCAAAATTTCACATTGTCACCATATTTGTAATTGTTGCATTATAGGCAATATTTAATACAGAATATGAAACTAAGTTTGTGATGTACCTACATACCAAATTCTATGTGTGTATCTTCCTGGTTCATTAGTTATTACCACAAAATCCAAAGTTAGATGCTGAGCGTCCAAAGCCATCTGGTCACATTCTACAGTAAAATTACCTTACCAAAGATCTTTATATAATTTTGTACCTTACCAAAATTTTTTCTAAATGTTTCCAAAAATTTGTATAATGCAGTAAGTTTTAATGTAACGTACACCATCCAAAGGCTTGGTTTCTTTTTTTAATATAAAACACAATGTGTCTGAAACTTGCAATGTTTCTGTTTATTTTCACCTACAGAATAAATATGTTATAGCTACAAAGTATGGAACAATCTTTGGTTATGTATACAAATGAATGAAGCACAAACCACAGCTGCCTGTTATTCTGTCACTCTGTCACTTCAGTATGAATTGAGAATCTTGGCATACATCCCTAGTGAGTAAAATTCAAAAAATATGTTTCAATCTTCGAGAATTTTATCAAGTCACTGCTTAAAAACACATATTTTCTTTACTGCTACATGTCCTTCATAATATCTCAATGTTAACGAGTACAGATGAAGAGACAACTGTTTCTGGCAGCACAGTTAAATATCAAAGCATTCATGCTGATGTGAACAGATGGAAATACCTGTTGTGACTGTGTGCCTGAAATCAGTGAGCTTTTGTACTAAGTGGAACTGTGGTCCAGTCTAAATTCCAAATCAGATATTATATAAAATGTGGAAATCATATTTTGCTGTTCCATAACTCACCAAAGTACATGGTCTCTTTCCACTGCTAGTGCCTGGTATAACATACAAATATCTCCTATCAATTTCGTTTAACAAAATAATCATCAATAGAATAATTAACTGAGGAAATGCATATACAAACTGACTGTTATGGTGCATTTGCTCCTCTACAATTAGAATTTGCAGTACTTACACAATAAATAAATAAGTGTAAAATCAGATAAGGTATTTTCACAAATCATCTATTAGATATGGTAGAACATGCTTCCATTATTTTCCATGCGATAATTACATTCTTGCTTTCATCTTCACTCTTGTCTCATGTCAGGACCTGCTGACACATGCACTGAAAACTGAAATTAGGTGCTCCAGATTCCCCATATTCAGGCAACAGCATTGCAATTAAACATGATGGAAAACATGCACATACACAGTGTGGATGCAACTGAACATGGGCTGATGGTGGAGATGTAAGCAGACAAGAAAGTACACCTTCATGTATACTGATTGCTTTATCTCAATGAAAATTTAAATGGATTCACTTTTTTAACGTTCTCTAATATACAACTTCATGAAAATAAGTTCAGCAATTCTCAAGTCGTTACATGGACACAACGGACAGACGGACGGATTGAACAATAACAAGAGGTACTTCTCAGTGACATTAACAGGGTTAATCATGTGACATGTTCCACAGGAACATAATAATAACTACATTTCATGAGTCTGCACGAACTGGAAAGAGCATGCAGAAATAACAAACAAATTAATTTCCTAGTGTTGCTATTGTATATGTTATGCAGAAGATGTACTAGGGAAATCAGTTACTGTGCACAGGGTATAATGGTGCCTGTTACAATGACCTCTTTCATCCATTAATATAGCTGCCAGCTGCAAGAAGCATGTCCTTTGATTTTCATTTCAACTGCTCTGAAATAACCAGTCCTGCAAAATGGGAAAGATAAGATTCCAACTGCAGCTGAAATGGTTATTTGTAGTACGCTGGCAACAAGCAGGGAATGACCATCTCATTGTTATATGGCGTCATTCAAACAAACAACCATAGGGCACATTCATACTCAATGTCATCACAAAGCCACATTTCTGTACCCAGTGAACTCAGTATTGTGATTCATGAACTGGAAGAATTGCAATCTATGATCCACAGTCGGACAATATCTGAATCAAATATGCTACTTCACTTATATAGCTACTATAATAAACAAAACTGTAACTAACATAAAGATATGACTGGTATGTGACTTTAAAATGTGTAATAAACTTATGATATCTCATATCATGTACAACAGAATAACATTACTTCACTCTTAAAAGTTCTGGTCCGGAACCAATTAACTATTGGTTCCACTAACATCAGTAGTAAGTAACTTCAGTCATTTAAATGAAATCAATAAATAAAAGGTTACAGAATATTTCCATCTGTTACTAAATGTAATATACACTACAACACTCCCTGTGTCATGAAGGTAACCAATAACCATCAGGGATATTAAAAATTCAACACAATATTTTTATGTTACATTGCTGCTGTATTTATTCTTAACACACCTTCATAATCACCTGTTTTATACTGTATGCGATGTCATAATGTATCAACAGAATTCACATTCACTCAAATTCCGACATGCACACATGCACACACACACACAAACTTCTGCAGAAACCTATGGTTATTTCAAAACGTAAGGTCAAAATACCGACCATAATTACAAATAAATAAAATATATATCAACACATTACATTATATGTATAATATATTAAACAGGGCACATATTTAAATAAAGCACAATAAAATTCCCTCACAGAACTGCAACAAACATAATGGCATCTAGGAAACTGGAGAGATGCAAGCTAACAACTTAACAGAGATGAAGGACTCAGTTAGTTGTCATTGCCCCTTGATTTGCATGTAACATATAATTCTTGAGAAGCAAAAGTCTTATTAACCTTTTAGCACCGGAATTTGTTATTTAAATTTTAGCACACCCTGTATGTAAAATGTGAATTATACAGGAACCAAAAAAGGTAGCATTATGA
>JGI24700J35501_10930129_pt1 | contig 11592 bp, 7 predicted proteins | sample TergutTh196P1_FD_35501 | JGI IMG/M metagenome (IMG submission 35501) | reverse complement strand
ACGTTTTTAGGAATAACTCCTGTGTCCTCGGTCAGTAACGGTCTGTACTTCCTAACTCTACCGCTAGTTAGCGTCATGCGCGTTATCTATACATCAAGAGGAATGTCAAAAAAGTTTGGGGTGTGCATTATCTATCGAAAAATACGGTATTTGACATAAAACTTTTGGAACAACAAAAAGAATGAGTGGGAAGTCTATAGTTGGTTCACAGAATAAAGTTACAATCAAACATACTTTTCTTTTTATACCAAGCATGTTAATTATTGCACTGACATGAAATGAGCATAGGTTGAATCTTATTATTATTGTGATCAACAGCTTTTAGTAGGAATTCAGTCCAGCTGGTATCTTCCTCTGTAACATAGTGACTTTGTTGGACCATGTGTAGAAGGGTTTCTACTCGAGTTTTGAGCACAGCAACCTGGAAAAACATTAAAGATTCAAACAGTTAAATGTGTGTGCAACAACATGGGTATATAATAAATGGAAAATAACTGGCACATCAAATTAACACACACCTGCTACTGTAAAATATTAGTAATAGAACCTACTATTGTGTCTGTAGTATCAGTATTTCGCCTAATTCCATGCTACAGAGTCTTTTGAGAATCTAATAGCGGCTCGGCTGATCAAGGAATCTTGATGGATGCTGCAGGGCCATTCTCTGTTTTCAATTTCCCACCACTGGATTCTACCCTGAGCCAGATGAATCTAGTTTACCTACTCCAACCCTGGCTTTTGAAGATTCATTGTAATATTAACTTCGTGCTTGCATTGAGATCTCTTCCCTTCAGGTTTTTTGACCAAAATTATGTATGCATGTTTCTCTTTCCTGTGCCCTGCTACTTGTCATTATGCTTGTTCACATACAAATACAGAAAGGTGTCCATTAGTGAAGTAACTGTATACTTACAGCATCTTTGACTGCATTTTTACTCATGGGAGGGTACATACACAACACCAAGTCATCCACTGCAGGACTGATTGCCTTAACTTCACACACCAAATCGTCCAACTGTGAAACTTGTTCTTCAGTTTCATACTTTCCTTTCATTTGCAATGTTGCCTGTATTCTCTTCAAGGACAAACGTGCAGTTTTCACCAGCCCCATGCAAGGAAACAACAACTCCCGATCTTGATTACTCCAAGTCCTAGAATTGTCTTCTGCCTCCTCTTCATTGCCTCTCAATCTGTTACCACTCTGGTCAGTTGCAACCTCCTTGAATCATGATATCACTTGGTTAATCTAATAACTGTTAAGCTAGTATATGTGGTTTGTTACAATTCTGTAGGCAGGGTGTGGCTAGGAAGATCACAATGATTTTATTGAACAGGCTGAAATTCCAGTGTTGTAGGATCATTATGTCAAATCTGTGGCAGAAACACGTGGGTATCTCTCATCTGAATTGGAAGCAGTGAATTAACATTAACTTTGTGTGGAAATGGGAAAGAGTGCATGTGAAACATACACAATGCATATGGCACAAATACTGTCAAGAAATGAAGTGGTATTGACTGGCACAAACAGTTAGAAGAGGGCTCAGAGTCCATGGATGGTGTCCAACAGTTATGTTTCTTGACCAATCCTATCATGCAAATGTGGTTGGGCACATACACACACACCATTTACAGGCTGTTTCCATTCATATTGTGAACATCAGGGATTCCAAAAAGTTTTAGTTTAATCAGTTCAGTTGTAGCAGCCCTACATATCAGTAGGTATTTTCTTCTCATGGGGCAACAAGCAAACATCAAGGTTTGTTATAAATTCAGTAAAACAACTTCAGAAACACACATTACTTCAGACTGTTCACGGAAATGATGCTGTATCTCATATGTATGTGTTAAAATGCTCTAAAGGATTCACAGAGGGCCTTGGAGATGATGCAAGTAGTGAGAAGCTGTCAGCTGCTAAAAATCTGGAAATGATCTGGTTGACAGAGAATTGATAGAGGATCAGCTTCACTTAAGCAGGAGACAGTTCATCAGATTCGTCATGAGAAATGTGAAAAAGGAAGATTTGCACAAGGTTTGTTATACACAGCCCTACAAATGATCAAACAGAGCATAGAGCAGAGAGCTAAATCATCACTTTGATGAACAGGGTATGATCCACAAAGAATTTGTGCCTGAAGAAACAACAGTGAACACTGACTTACACATACTGGGTCTACAGAGGTTTAGAATGAGGCAGCAGTTTTGAAGGAAAAACAGCTGGTTCCTGTCCCATGACAATGCCTCTGATCATTCTGCCAAGAAAGTGAAATTCTTTTTGGCAAATTGCAGCATTGTGGAGATCAGCCACCTACTTTATTCTTCTGTCCTGACAACACTCAACTTCTTTCTATTCTGTAAAGTGAAAACTGCCATCAAAGGCAAAATGTGACTGTCAAATTAAATGCTGTTCCTTTGGATGTCATTGATGACTGTTGTGTCCAACTTTCAGAAAGGTGTAAAAAGTGTGTTACAATTAAGGGACAATACTTTGAAGTAAATTAAACATTGTTCTTCTTTCTTGTGTGTTTGTCCTTATAGATGAAGTCCCAGAACTTTATTCTGTGGCCCTGTACATAACTATGTGACATTTATGAACTGCTAAAATACAGCAGGAAAGCCATAACTGTATATATTGAAACACATTATAAAGTTTTTTTAAAGAAAAATAGAAAAGTTTTTTAAAGAAAAATAGAATACCTGTTCTATTTCCTGTAGGGCATCCAGTACAAGACTTTCTTCTCTCTGCATAATCTTGCACGTTACTTGCAAATTATTCTGAGGTAAATGTTCTACAGCTTCACAAGCATTCCATAAGCAGCCTGCTTTCATCAGTCTTTGTTTTTGCCTACAGGTAAGAAATTACATAAAAATCACTGAAGTGAGTTATAACTGATAATGGAGAAGTACAACTTCTCATACAGGGTGAGCAAAATGTGGTTAGTAAAGTCGCATGATAACAACATTCTGAAAATATTATGTTTAGTAAATAGTTCACAAGTGTTCAGTTCTCAAAATTATTATTTTAATATCAGCAGTAAACAAGTAGAAGTGCCATGGAACTTGTCTAATTTCAACTTCCTGGGATTCCTCACACTACTGACAGTTAACCCTTCGACCGAAAGGTTTCCTGCCCTGTCAGCTACATGGAACCTAATTTCTTTCACACTCTTAAAACTTCAAAAAACATTATCAGATTTGCTCAGCAACACACTGGTTAGTGCATCACAATTATTACTGTATTCACTTCATAATTTCAGCTCAAGAATTTCACACAATGTAAGTTTCCAACCTTTAAATCTGAATGTTGCAACTTACAACTACTTACGCCTTATGTCCTCTTTCTTGCAATGATTGGACCACAGTGATCAATGAATCCATGATTTGCAACACTGTCAAGTTTACTTCTTTCTGCAACATCAATCCACAACTCTTCGGCAGACTGTAGAATGCAGATAACACCTCAAGATATGCAGTCTCTAACGTCCTCAACATTGTATCTGTCTCCGTCACACACGGTAAGGGAGGCTTGGAGAAAGCCAAGCACAATTTTGTCACTTCATTTGATAAACATTTGGTTGCTACACCTTTGAAATAATGAGAAATTTAAATTAGTATTATTCATAAATTGTTTTCTACTGCTGTAACTGCATATGTGAAAAGGTAAAGTCCCTCTGCATGCCATGAAGTGGAGATACAGTTGCACTCCCTCAACCTCTAAGGGTCAGTAGAGAGATAAACTATGAAGTTGCACCCAATGAATGTTCAGTCATAATGAAACGCACCACAAAAAATAGAACCACAAATCCAAATGTACAGAACTGGATGATTTCTGTATAAATCCAGTGATAAGTCACTGAAAATTTAATGATTGCTGTTTCTGAAATATATTCACATTAATGAAATAGTTTACAAACATGAGTTTTCAGGTGCACCACAGTTACCAGATGTTTGTGTTAACCTGAAATTATCAAACTACATTTATTATTTTAAGTATTTAGGATGTGGTAACAGTGCATGTACAATATGTACCTGGTGTTGTCTGTTATCTAGTCTTAGAATACGTACGTAATCTGAGCCAAAAATCTTGAAGGTTAAATTCCAGGTTTGATTTATCAAACCCTTCTCCACCTGTAAACAAATAAGACAACTTCATGAAGTAGAACAATTTTAAGAAGTCACAGATCATTTTTTCACTGAATAATTTCAATTTTTGTCCACAGTTTTAATACTTTAAGCACACAAACGATGAACATTTTGGAATGCATTTCAATAATTTTGGGATATGAATATGGATGGATAATCTTTTGAAGACTTCAGAGTGTGTATTCAGGAACATACTTTGTGTAAGGGAAATATGAAATTAGTGAAGAAAAGATGAGAATAACTGCTGATAATCAGTGTTATTTATTTATCTATTTATTTACTGCATATATTCAAAGTCCAAAACTGTCAACAGAAAACTACAAATGAAAATATACATGCCAGTGTTAAATTCAGTTGCATTTTGTGGATGCAACTATAATGGACAGTTAAGTTTAGTAAGTTGGATGGGAAGAATTGAGAAGTGTTTGGATCAGTAACTGGGTAATGGTTGTGAACAATCAATACAGACAAAGAGCTGATAGAATTATGTCAAATCTCCAAGTTAGGTAGTGGATATTAAAAGCAAAAAAGTGCAGTGGCTGGGGCATGTGATTAAATTGGATCAAACAGGAGTGGCTGTGACAATCTTGCCAACAAGTTAGATGGCAAAAGGAAATTGGGAAGCATTGGAAAGAGATGACTAGGAGCTGTAGAGAATAGTCTATTAAATGCTGGAAGTATAAAAAAGAAAAGTTATTTAGAAGACAGCACCAGAGGGTAAAACTAGTAAATAACGAACTTAAATCTTGCTCCATATGGGGAATAGTAAAGCATGGTGTGCCCCAAGGTTCAGTACTTGGACTATTGTTGTTCTTGTTTTATATTAATGATATAACAAAACTAACAAATATCAAAGATAACAACAATAAATCCAAATTAGTTTTATTTGAGGATGATACAACCCAATCCTACCGATTTTGGAAAAAACATCAATGGGGCATTTACAGATATTAATAACTTTAAATTTTATATTAATATATTAATATTATATTAATATATACTATTATATTATAATATATTAATATATATAATAGTAAATAATAATAAGTTTAAACTAACTTGTCACTGAATTTTGAAAAAACTAATCTCATACAATTTTTAACTAAGAACAGCTCACATATTCCCATTAGTGTTGATTGTGATAACAATATAAAATTCAATATTACTAACATAAAATTTTTAGGAATAATGATTGATAATACATTAACGTGGAAAAGCCATATAGATATTATTATATGGAAATTAAGTGTGGCTTGTTTTACAGTTAGAGCCATTAAAATCTTTTGTGATGCTGGATACCTTGAAGATGGTTTACCATTCTGGCTTACATTCTATTATTAATTATGGGATAGTCTTTTGGGGAAATTCCTTATATAGTAATAGTATTTTCAAACAACAAAAGGGAATTATTAGAATTATCATTGTTGTAGGAATCAGGGATTAATGTAGAGATTTTTTTTAAAAAATCAAGTATTTCATCCACCAAATATTGTTCGGGTGATAAAATCAAGAAGAATGAGATGGGCAGGGCATGTAGCACGTATGGGGGATAGGAGAAGCGTATTCAGGGTTTTGGTGGGGAAACCTGAGGGAACGAGACCACTTGGGAGACCCAGGCGTAGATGGGAGGATAATATTAAGATGGATATTCAGGAAGTAGGATGTGGGGTATGGACTGGATCAAGCTGGCTCAGGATAGGGACAGGTGGTGTGCTAATGAACCTTCGGGTTCCATAAAATGAGGGGAAACTGACTAGCTGAAAACTGGTTAGCTTTTCAAGAAGGACTCTGCTCCATGGAGTAAGTAAGTAAGTAAATATTAAGTATTTTACCACTGATCTCCTAATATAAATTTTCTCTCCTGCTCTTCGTGGTTAATAATAAAAACCAATTTCAGATGAATTCTGAGATACATAATATCAATACCAAGAACAATTCAGATTTCTATCAACCATTGTCACATTTGAATATTTATCAAAAAGAATCCCTTTTATACAGGTATTAAGGTAGATAACAGTCTTCCACCTGAAGTAAAATATTTGTCTTATAATATTAGGAAATTTAAATCATCTCTGAGAGGGTTATTCATCAACTTTAATTTTATACATTGGAAGAATATTTCAATTACAAAGCAGCTGAAAGATATTTTGTAACTACTACATTGATATTTATTATTGTATCTCTTGTACAAAATTTTGAGGTATGTTTTCACATAAGGTAAATTTTATACATAATAAGGATACACTTATTGTTTAATTTTCATTCCATTTTATACTACATTAAGATTGATATTGTAGCATTACATAGTTTTGTTGATTGTAAATAATATTTCTTAATTCCATCTTGTAACTTATGAGTTGTTCAAAATTTGCATAGAATGAGGATATTTATATGTCTATATATGACTGGTTTTTATATCCGTTGTTTGTTACTATGAATCTTTGGAATGAGTGAAATAAACAAATAAAGAGAGAAGAACAGGCATGTCACAAAGGAGGCTACAGTATCTGAAGGACTGTAGAGCAAATGAATAAGGCAGTAAGTAAGTAAAGATTCACTTACTTTTTATGCTATACCACTTTTACAAAGTACCTTGACCACATATGGAACAGTGGCCCAATGTGTCATGGATCCTATGATTTAATAAACAGACAAAAGAAGAGTGGAAAGGTGTAATCCTTTTCAGAACACACATATTTAAAAAATGCATTCTTTGCCACATATCTCATTTGCCTTGAAGTTCATACATAAATCAACTGAATTTCAAGCACATACAACATAATGAAACTGTACGATAAGTACAAACTTTACAGAGTTAGTACTTAATATTATACATTATCTGCACAGTAAGCCAAACTTAAGGCATAAGACAAGCTGGACTTGAGATTCGGGTACAGTATGGGTTATATTCAATCATAATGGACTAAGTGCAGATTTCCAAACAACTTTTTATGCAGACACCATATATGTCATTGAATTGATATCTGCCAAGTAGTGTTTGTGATGAAACATGTCGACAGACAGATTCCCCCCCTTATGCACACTTCTTTCAAGGGCCTTCTGCAAGTAATAGGTAAAACAAACTCAGTGGTAAAGTAAGAAGTTGTGCATGTAGGAAATTCAGACTTTGTATTATGGCAGGAAGAGGCACCCAATCACAGAGAACGGGTGAGTTATATGGATTTTAAGCCTGTCACATGTCAGGTTCTTCCTATTCCTTTACAGTACTTGGCAGTTAATCTAATAGTCTGACTGTCTAGTTGGCTCTCACGTACCATTAATTCCATCCACTCTACCTGCTCCCCCACTCTTGGTTCCAGTGCAGAGGTATATGGGAGTTCAATACAGGACACCCAACAAAGTGCTTCCTTAAGCTTGAACAATATTATCATTGGTTTCAGGTTACGAATACTTGTTAATTTAACTGCCGTAATTATTAAAAAATGTCAACGCAATGAATAAATAAAAATGAAAATTACATACTGTTTGACCTAAGTTATATCTGGCAGTCAAATATTGGTAGCTCTGAATTTAGTAAGACAGTACACGTTCGCCATACAAATAGAAAAGCCCCTTATATATAAACAAGGAGAAAAATGACATGAAATAAAAGCTAACATACGCACCTTCCAATTGTTGCAATGCAAGTTTCATTTGATCGATGGCAGTCTGAAATACATTTCCCACACCTTCGGCCATAGTCATTCATTTGATTGTTGGTTGACTGCGGACTTCTATTACGTTAAGAATTGCGGGAAATCCACTTGCTACTGGGCTTGTAAGTTTAATAATGAAATTGACTACACACACGCGCACCATTCCACGTTTTTGTTACAGGGTTGTGGATGGTGAGGGATATATCTATTGACGGTGGGAAATGCAAGTGCTTTGAATGTGCTATAGCCTATGGTTTATATTCGCTGAGAAATGTATGGGTGTTTAGGGCCACTATGTAAAAGAATTAGTGCGTCGATTGATTTGCATCGGCGACTGTTTTTGCTGACAAAGGTAGTAATAAGTCAGCGTCAGTTGAGTTGCATGTTTGAACACATTTTAATTGGGCTAGGGTATACGTGACTTATTCTACTGCATAATCTAAACGTGAACTTCTCAAAGTGTAGTTCATTGAATATTTTTCTGGCATTCTCTTTGCAGTATAAAAAGTAAGATGGTTTGAGGTATCACCCTCGTTTGAAATTGTGGTGAAATGTGTTAATTGAAGTCTCGCTAGTAAGGTTAAGGTATAATGGTTATATATTTCGTTTAATGAGCAGGGCATGTATACAGTAAGGCAATTTAGAATGTAAGTTCCCGGCTTTTTGAGGTTGTTCAACTGCGATCATATTATCATGGCCAGAATCCTATAAAATTGAATTAAGAATGGGCCTGGATTCCTTGATTGTCGATGCAAATTTTGGTGTTCCTTTATAGGAATAAACTTGAAGTACAGGCAATGTCCAATGGTATTCAATCATAGAGAATGATGTTTGTTAATTGCCACATATTGAAATTAACAGCTTGGAAAAAGAGTGTACTTTTATTTTCAGAGGCAGCGTGAGTTAGAAAATCAATGAGCACATAGCTTATGGCTCAGTGTTGAAGACACAGTAAACATAGTTTGGGGTTAGTGTGTGTTACTGATGGCACTGATCACATATATCTGCATTAGAATATCTTAACTGATGTTTTGTTACCTCAGTTTTTCCAGACACATGTTAGAGTATTACCATAAATGGGCATGGTAACACTATATTCTTTAAGAAATGACCATGTCCTGTGCCATTCTTGCATGAATGATGTGGGAACGTGTCATTCTACCTGGCAGAGTGAGGCACATGAACTCTGGGCTCTGAATCCCATGTGCTGTTACAGAAATGTGTTGCCCCTTTGGTCATGGAAATTATACTTGTTTTTAGGTTGTCTCAGTGATATGTTTTATTAAAGATGTGGTCTAAGAAGGGATAGTCATGAAAGTGTTTTCACAACATTTAAAACATGTGTAATTAAGTATGAATGTGTATTTGATGGGGCAAAACAGTGAGTGTTCAGCACTTCTGCTGCATGTTTTAGAAGTCTTAGTTACAGTCTTAACTTGGATTCAAGCTGCCCTGATTAACTTTTTTGTTGTTTTTATCTGTCTTTCCAAGTAAATGCTGGGATAGTATATCAAATCAGGTTACAACCACCTGTTTCCACATCACATTGAATTAATTATTCAGTACTGTGATGTCATTAAACAATTTGAACTGTTGAAAATTAATTTGACAATAAGGGCCTGTATATGTAATTGCAAATATAAACATTGAAACTAGTCTGAAGTGTTATCAGTTTATACATAGAGCATAGAATAAAGGTCTTTTGTGTGCTAACTAAACTCATAATTCCCATTGTTGCAGATCTTGAAATCGGATATGTTTGGCCCGCCGCTGCCTCATCCAGGGCGATTGTATAGTGTCCCCAACAGGTTTTCTGGTAGGGAACCAGGTGTGTAAGACAGTAGAATTAATTATCGTCTGAATTTCCTGGTGGTCTAGGAATAAAGTGCAATGAAGGACCCAGATTTTTTAGTGGTCAGTTTCACTGTTGATTTTGCTGTATGCTCCTTCCCTCACCTCTAAAAGTGAAAAAATTTATGACCCCACTGCAGTTCATATTAGGTATATATACTGACCATCAGTTTCATCTTTTCTATCCCTATCTCAGATTCACTATGGAAATCCTATCATGTAGGTGCTGTCTTCTGAAATGTATGGATTCATTCTTTCTTTTTTGACATTGGTATTGGCAAGGGTGACCAAAGACCATATATGGCAATATACACCATGATATGATGAAAATAATCTTCACAGTTTTTGGCAGATTGTTGCAGCTGGAATATAATGTATCTGGGGTGTGCAGATACTTTCATTATTATTTTGAACTAACACACAGTCTAGAAGTTTATTGTCACTAAAAGTCGTAGATGTTCTGTGTTCCCATTTATCTGTATAACAGTTGTAGTGCAGGTGCTGTGTTGTTGAGTCTTACGTTTTTGTTGGTGAACACAAATTTTTGGTGTCCTGGTGTAAAGGAGGTAATTGATTAGAAGCAAAACACTGATAAATGCAAGCATTTTAAATATGTGCCCTTTCATGCTGTTACACAGCACAAACTATAATTTTTTTCATTATTCCTAGCAACTGATTTCTGATTGGTCTTGCTTGGTTGTGATACTGTTCCTAGAATATGGAGAATTAATTTATCATTAATAGCTGTCAGATGGACACTTTATCACTGATGTCGATGGGTGATTCTATATTGCAATCCTTTTCACAGTACAGGGTGCGTGGACTTTACCGAATACTGAAATTAGAAGTAAAATGTACATTACTGTTTTTTGTGAAGAAATATTATTCTAATGCTGACCAGCAGGAATGTAAGGCAAGTGCACAAATTGACATGGTGTTAATGAAATATATGAAAGTAGTTGCACAAGATAATGTAGTTAAAGTTTTTTCAGTGCTGTTGAAAACTGTTATTTCTTGTGACCTGCTCTTTTGTAATCTGCTGTCTATATAGAGAAGTAATGTATGACAATGTCCGTATTCTTTATTGAATCAAAATTTGATTGTGCACTTTGTACTGGTGTTTTATTTTATAATATTTTGTGTCTCAGACAGCAAATAAGGATGTATAGCATATTGAACGGCAAGCTGCGTTTTCTTTGTGCCGCTGTTAATTACCAACAAAGCTGGTACCATTACTGTGATTTTATAGTTGAATGGGACATGAATAATTTAGGTTTATTCTTACTTGAAGGTCCAAATAATGTAGTAAATCGAGTGTCATGTGGAGACCTTAGGGAGTGTCATATTGGAATGGAGGTCGAACTCTGTGGACGTGTCCAATATCAGCGTGTTGGACGGTTCCTCACTTTGCGGGATCAGTATGGCATGACCCAGGTTGTTGCACCAGATGATGTAAGTTCATTGATGATAGGTGGAATACTGCTAATCACTTCTGGATTCCTGTAAGTGAATCTTTCTTGAAGGTTAGGTGCTGGTGGACACCAGTTTCATCAGTTTATTTTGCAGGAATCATTGGCTCTAGAAGCCGTGTATCTAATGCCTTGATATACAGGGTTGCACATGAAAAACCGGCCCGCCGTCTCATAGACCATCGTGGGCGTAGGTATCAGACTCTGTACAGGAAATTAAACAAATTAAAATACAAAGTACTTGCTGGTTAGAGAAGGTGCTGAAAATCATCTCCTTGTACATCAGTGCACTTTTGTGCACACTGCAGCATATTGTCATACACGCGATGCAACTCAGCGGTGTCAATTCTCCGAATTTCAGTCTGCGATCGCTGGATCTATCCACTTGCGACTTTTATCTGTGGGGCTATTTGAAGGGAAAAGTGTATGCAAATAATCCAAAAACATTGGAAGACCTGAAGGAAAATATTCGGACT